>ERZ779632.266-NODE-266-length-33611-cov-7.530397_pt1 | contig 33611 bp, 33 predicted proteins | sample MGYA00514194_ERZ779632 | MGnify/ENA primary metagenome ERZ779632 (study PRJEB29562, sample SAMEA4376704) | mouse gut metagenome | isolation source: Cecum | study: EMG produced TPA metagenomics assembly of the A DSS colitis mouse model was used to assess the... | reverse complement strand
ATGCGCCTCCGCCAACATTCTGTCGAAATCCTCCATGGTTCCGAAATCGCGCATGATTTCCTGATAATCGGATATGTCGTATCCGTTATCATCGTTGGGCGACTGGTATACCGGCGATAGCCAGATCACGTCGATTCCCAGCTTTTCAAGGTAATCCAGATGTTCGGTAATTCCGTTTAAGTCCCCGATTCCGTCTCCGTTGCTGTCCGCAAAGCTTCGGGGGTAAATTTGGTAAATTACGCTGTTTTTCCACCATGTTTTCATTTTTTATGATACTCCTTTCCAGGTTTTATATTCATAATTCTCTCCACAATTGGGTTCCTGTTTTAACCTGCGTTTGGGAAAGTACAATAAGTTTTTTATGTAAAAAAGGCTGCAGATGGGCTTTGGCTTCCGTTTTATTTTCCGTGGTAAACTCTTTGTCCGATAAAACCAGTATGAGCTTTGATCGGGCATAAAATTTTTTCAGTAACGCAAGAAGATTGTCCCATTGTTTTTCCGATTCGCAGCTGTTATATGATTCGAAAAAGGAACCTGTCTGCAGCAGGGGAAGGGCTGTTACCTGCTTTATAAATTCCGGTTCGTCTCCCCAAAGGATTATGTTGAGTCTTACGTTTCTGAATATTTCATTTTGGGATTTCAGGATTTGGACGAGGTCTTTTGCACGCTGTGCAGCCTCCTCTTTCGGAAGATTCCTGTCTATGACAATTGCCATTTCCAGGATGCCTCCGGTATAGTTACCCTGTACGTGGAGTACGTGTTCTACGGCATTTTTCAGCTGTATTCGAATTGCTGCGGTTATAGACATAGGGTCACCTCATTCAAATATTCCGGTTTCAAAAAGCTTCGACAGATTCACTCCAAAACCCTGATAAATTTTCGTTTTGCGTTCCGAATAATCCGTTTTGCCATGTCTTATAAAATAGAACATTTGTTACCCTCCTGCAAATCCAAATACCTTTTCAGCCAATGACAAAGATTCCTCAATCGTTCTTAATTCATCTCTTAAAATCACATGAAATCCCGAACTCAAAAATTTATCATAGTTTTTCTTTGAATTAATTCTCTTTAAGCATTCTCTGAAATTATCCAACGCCTTATCCGGATTTTCTTCTTCCAGTAATAATTGATACAAAAACTGCTTCTCTTTGTCCGGTCTGTCAAAGAATCTATTAACCGATATATCGGGATCTGCCAACATAATCAAAACATGGTCTATATCCGAAATACTCCATAATACTTCTGTCGGGATATTTGTATCTACAAAAACCTTTTTTCCCTGCCCCGATACCTCCTCTAATATTTTTAATTCCAAAATAGTGCATTCTTTGGTGCAGCCATTAATCCATGCCTCGTACTCATCAGGTGTTCTTCTTATGAATTCACTCCAGTTAACCAAATCTCTGGTATACGTTAAATTCGGAAACTCCGCACTATTCAAATCTGCAATAAGCGCATCATGATAATTCTCTTCACACGCAATACCATCATATTTATTTGCCAATGCTTTTACTATAGTAGATTTTCCGGCATATGCAGTACCATTTATAAAATAAACATTTTCAAAATTCATATTGAATAACACCTCTTCAGTTCCGCCATGGTTATATAAAAGCGTCTTTCCCACGCATATATCATATCGGCATACCCGATCTTATGTCAATACCTTCTCTTAACAAAGGCACAAAGAAAAAAGACCCGTTTATGAACAGGTCCTTTTCCCGCGTTTACTGATTTTTTGCTAATGTATTCTGGATAATTTCCAAAGCCAGTTCATTGTCCTGCTGGCATTTTTCAATAACGGCTTCGTCGCCGTTTTCAGATGCCTCCATGGTGTCCGCGCCTAATTGTACAAAGCACACGTAAGATCCAAAAGTTTCGATGCGGGATGCCTGGATTTTGCCGATGTTCATAGGGTATTGCATGGTATCGTTAACCAGCCTGCTGCGGTATTCATTCAGGGCTTCTTCCACCGCCGCGACCTGATCTTCTTTTGCTTTTATCACCAGAACGGTATCCACATTGGTGCTGATCATGGGAGATTCGCCGTAATACTCTTCATAAAGATCCTCCGATACGCCGTAAATGTCCTTTAACATTTCTTTGGAAATCTCGGTATCCGGCCAGTAATTGTCTCCAAATTCATCCGTCAGCGCTTTTTTGATATCCTGTATGTCGACGCCGGCGCCGTAATCGGTTGAAGACTCTTCATATGTGCTGTCATTTTCTGTGGTATCGCCTGACGGAAGGGTTTCTCCTTTATTATCATCTTTCTTGTTTCCGCATGCCGTCATGGAAAAAAGCAATGCTGCCGTCAGAAAAATTATAGCTTTCTTTTTCATGGTGATCCTCCATTCTGAATATTATAATTCCCTGTTTTTACCTTTTTATACAGATCTGTATTCATTTAATATGTTTTGAGGAAAAAATTTCCTGCCTACATCGTAACACATTTGTTCCAAAAAATCTCTAAAATGTTCCTTAAGATTTTATGCTGTTTTTGTTAAAATATACTTTTCAGCCTTGTATTCTTGAAGAAATTTCCTGCTCAAATTCCAGCGCTTTTTTGTATTTTCTCTGTCTTGTATACGCCTGTGTAATGATGTCCCGGTAAAAATAAAGGTGGCCGAAATGGCGCTCCCGCTTTAATGCTTTTATCAATTTTTCCAAAAGTTCCAGATAAGCGGGATCATCCATAAAGTTTTCTTTACACTCCCAACAGGCTTCTTCATACTTTAAAATATCCGCTTCATTTTTATCTTCCGACTGCGCGATCCGTACGCGCATTTTTTCCAGGTATATCCCGGCCTGTTCTTTATTCCCGCTCCGAATAAGCGCAACGGCTTTTTTGTGATCGAGCGCCATGGAATCCGGAAGATTTGAAACGCCGGAAGCCTCAGCCATATCCAGGTATTTTAAAGATAAATCGTATTTTTTCAAACTGATGTAGGTTGCTCCCATGTTATAGTACAGGTCGGCGCTCGCTTTTTTCCACTCCGTATTCTGCAGCAGGCGCATACTTCGTTCATAATAAAGGAGCATCATTTCTTCCAGGTTGAGACAGGCATAGGCAGTGCCGTTCAGGAAAAAATAATCTGCAAGCCGGTATGTATTGCCTTCTTCCACGGCTGTGGCAACCAGCTTGTTTTCCATGCGGTGTATGGCCGTATAATCGCCCTGCATCATGTATGCTTCGCAAAGCTGTGTTATGGCAAACGAATTTCCCAGAATCCGGAGGGCTTCGTTACAGTACTCCACACTTTCGGGAAAGCTCTGCCTTTCCCATGACTGCAAAATTCTGTAATAGGCCAGCTGTTTGGGCCGCATGTATTCTTTCAGCGTCTCTAACAGCTCAGGCGTACCGCCCTCTTCAAATCCCTTAATCAAAAGCCAGTCCACGGCCAGTCTGCTGTAGGAAAGAACCGTATCGTTTTCGGCTAATTCTTTATATACCGTTTCGGTGTCTAAACAGTACTGCAGGCGGTAAAAATAGTCTTCTGTCTTTGTCTCCCATTCGGTTAGCGCCTGTTCATTTTCTTCATAAACAATACCCAGTCTTTCAAACAGCGCCGCTATGATTTTGTCATCCGGGCAGACGCTTCCATGCTCAATTTTGCTCATATAGGAAGGCACGCAGATCCCGTAACAGATTTCTTTCTGTCCTTTATCCTGCCTTATTCTTTCCATCCGCAGCAAAGCCCCGGCTATTGTATTTTGCCGCATGTAATACCTCCAAAAATTTTTATTTATATATTGACAACTTTGATTCAAATAGTGTATTATTTTAATGTTGCAAAGCTTATTTATAGCGGCGTGTGGCTCAGCTTGGTAGAGCGCTACGTTCGGGACGTAGAGGTCGCAGGTTCAAATCCTGTCACGCCGATTTATTATTGAAAACATGGGCATTTTTAAAAATAGGCATCCTCACTTTGGACGGTTGGGATGCTTATTTCTTTTTATGATTGTCTATATAAGACAGAACCGCAAATATATGAGAAAGGTTTGGGTAAGGGTGTGGGCGAAACAAATATTTCAGACGGGAAACTTCGCAGGGAAAAAATACTGGAACTGCTTTCCAGCAGCCGTTTACCCGTGTCGGGAACCGAACTGGCCAGACTATTCGGAGTCAGCAGGCAGGTCATTGTACAGGACATCGCCTTGCTTCGGGCAAGCAGCCGGGAAATTCTTTCTACAAATAAAGGGTATCTGTTGTTCCGGTCCGTGGCGGAGGAATCCGCCGCCTGTATGGTTGTGATGGTCAAGCATACTTCGGATCAGGTTTTTGATGAATTTGCTACGATTGTGGAGCTGGGCGGCCGTGTTCTGGATGTCTCGGTCGATCATGATTATTACGGGCAGATTCAGATTGATCTGCTTATTCAGGATCTTAACGATGCAAAAGAATTTGTTCAAAAAATGAAAAACTCTTCCTCGCAGCCGCTGAAATGTCTGACAGGAGACGTTCATTATCACACCATCGCGGCTCCTTCTGAAAAGGTATTGAATATTATCAGAAGGGAACTGAGAGAGAAAGGCTTTTTGGTGGAAGAAGATAACCAGGGCGCTTTACTTCCTGTGCTTCGCCTCAATTCTGAGATACGCAATCATCATTCCGATTACCCAGATCATGAGTGCAACAATTAAAAAAATGAAATACGGGGAGTTTTGTTCCTGGAATAGAAACGGTAATCCGGCTATTTCAAATACCGCTGTCCCTATAAACCATAGTACGGACACCGCTTTGTTGTATTCTTCCACATTTTTTACGGCCGGCGGTTTTACAAAGGTAAAGAAACCTGCAGGCTCATGCGACCTGCGGCAGCTGAATCCTATTGCCAAAAAGACGATTGCCACAATGCTCCATATAATAAATCCTATAATCATTTCGTTATCTCCTTTATGTCACTTCGTATATACCATTATACCATACCAATAATCAAAAGATGAAGCGGATAATATATGTAACAAGAACCATTGTACAAATTTATTGATCTTCCGGTTCTTTCCCCGTTGTCCGTTATACATACTGATAAGGGGAATTGATAATATAACCGCCATTTGTATAAGTCCATAGATCTTGTCTATTGTAAAAAAATAAACAACCGCGTACATTGCCACATAGATAACCAGCCAAAGCGCCTGTATCACTGATATCCATTTTAATGGAACGGGAGTCATTTCCAAAAGCCTTGGTTATTCTAATCACCAATGCACGTTTTGCCTCTGAATCCAATTCACTACACTGATTATTAAATACCGGAGGAATCATAATACTTTTATCTTCCCTTTTGAAAACCTTATGAATCGCTGCATTTTTAATTTTTAAGTTAGTAAATTCTCCTGCCATATCACATTGCCCCTTTGTACATTTTTCTTTAGCGTACTACAGGAAGCACATGATTTCAACTATTTATACTAAAATAATATACATTACTTACTTTTTATATATTTACTATACCATATGCAAACATATATTCTATATTTATTTTCAATTTTATAAGATACCCTCTCTTGCCAAGGGAGGGTAAAGTAGATAAAAACAAAAGCCCGTCACTTCGACAGGCTCATGTTAACCCCATACCATTACCTGGCAACCCACTTTTTCAAAATCCCCAGGAAAATTCTGCTGGTCTGCGGGAAACGCTCCATGATTACCCTTTCCAATTCAACCGGATCAATCGGATTGTCCGTGGAAAAGGTTACGGCGCCGTTTACCTCTTCGCCGATGGCAATTGTCCCTCTGGCCGCCATACCCACGGCAACCCGGTCTCCCTTGGCCGCCGCGCCCACCGCATAGCTTCCGACGGCGGAAGCGCCTAATGCATAAATGCCGAAAGCCACGCCGCCGATGGCAATCACGCCGGCTGCTATGCCTCCGACAGCCAAAAATCCCGCCGCTATGCCTGCAAGAGCCAGCAAGCCGATTCCAAAACCGCCCACGGCAACAAGACCGATACTGAGTCCGCCCACGGCCACCACGCCGATTCCTATATCTCCCACTGCAATAATTCCTCTGGCGGTACAAATGCCGCCCCGCATCAGGTTGATATGAACCAGAGGAATTCCCCACAGGGTTTTTTTGCTCTTGTATTCATAATGATAGGGACATACCGAAAAGCGGTTTCTTACGGCTGTAGAAGAATTCTGTGCCCGATCCGCAAAAAGCGGATTGTTTAAAAGTTCGTCAAGACTGATTTCAAACAGCCGACTCAATTCTAAGAGCTTATCCATTTCCGGCGTGGTCTGTGCCAGCTCCCATTTAGACACGGTCTGCCTTGTTACATTCAGCCGGTTACCCAGTTCTTCCTGAGACCAGCCTTTTTCTTTTCTCAGTTCCATAAGTTTCTCATGAAATTCCATTGGTATACCTCCATATATTGCATGCCTGCTTTTGATACACTTATTTTACTGATTTGTGTCTGAAATGTCTGCCAATTTGTACGGGAAATGTGTCAACCAAAGTTAACATTGCCTGCTTCTTGCACATAATGCAGGGCATTGCGCCGATTGGCTTCCGTCTCCTGAGGCGTAACGCTGCGCACAATCCTTCCCGGATTCCCCAGCACCAGCGAATGATCAGGTATCCGGGTATTCTGTGTAATCAGTGTTCCCGCTCCGATAATGCAGTTTTTACCGATTTCGGCGTCGTTTAGCAATATGGCTCCCATCCCCACCAGGGTATTATCCCCGATTCTGCAGCCATGTATAATCGCTCCGTGTCCGACGGTCACGCCGCTGCCAATCTGCACGGCCGTATTGGCGTCTACATGCACCACGCAATTATCCTGAATATTGCTGTTGTCACCGATCCGGATTGGTCCCCGGTCCCCGCGAACGGTTGCGTGATACCAGATGCTTGCATGTTCCCCAAGCGTTACATCCCCCAGTACAACGGCCCCTTCTGCCACAAAAGCAGAATCCGGAATCACCGGCGTTTTTCTTTCTTCCATTATCACAACCCCCTCCTTATTACCATAATCACTTTTGGCAAAGCACTTACTGCACTGTAAATTCCGTCCATTCTATATGGTTATACTGCATAACATCATCTGCCTTTTTCGCCGCCCGCTTTATCATGCACCGTTTTCATGAGCTGTCTTCCGATCCCTCGCCCCGCATAATCCCGGTCCACTCCCAAATCTGTCACATAAAGCCAATATGCATAATCTGTCAGTCCAAATAAAACGCCAACTATTAAGCTTGGGATACTAAAGACATTCCTATCCCTTTTCTCTGATATTCGGGCAGAACAGAAAGCGAAGCCAATGCTAAAACGATCAGCATGTTCGGCACTGTCAAATGCAGCTTTAACTACAGAATATATAATATCACAGTCCTTAGATTCTTCTTTCCTTATAAGCATCATTACCTCCACGATCCCACTCTGCGGAACCTAAATCTTGAAGAAAAATACCGCATTCCAAGCGTTATTCCGTGTGAGACTTAGAACTTCCAAGGCAGCTGTGCTGCCTATGCGAAACAGCCTCTGCTGTGAGCGTCTAGAAGTTCTTCTCACACTCTAACCCCAAAGCATATAACCAAGGGTAAGCACCAGGCCCATACAAAACATAAACAAGCCGAAGGAAAGGCTCCTTCCGATAATCGTATTATTTTCCTCAAGCTCCTCGTTGAGCATGGCCAGTTTATGCTGAAAAGACACTTTAATGGGTTTCTTTTTCCGGAAAAGCTTGTTAATCACCAGTTTTCCGTCGTCCAGAATAACGCCTATGGTGTGGGTAACGGCCGTGCCTTCCTCCAATTCATGAGGAATCCCACTGTCTCTGTATATGGTTTTGCGCAAGAACAAAAGCAGGGTATCCAAAAACTTATCGCAGACCCGGAATATTGTACTGAACACAAGATCCAAAAAGGAAAGCAGAGGACGGTATACCACGTTTTCCAGATCCAGGGCTTCGTTGCGGAAATTCACATAAACACGCAAGGCTCCCCTCTCCTTCGTTTTCTTTCTCATCAGGCAGGTTCTGACAAAGAATACGTATAAAAGAACGCCTATGGTAAGCGAAATCAGGCTGCCCTTTAAATTTTCCAGGCTGAAATACGCCAGGGAAAGGGACGGGATTTCCGGCCCCATAAAGCTTTGTCCCATATCCGCCAGCCTTCCGAAAATCCGGTTAGGGAAAAGGCCGGATAAAAGAAAGAGAAACGCAGAGCACAGTAAAAGCATCCTGTTCACCCGGTTCATTTCCCGCTTCTTTTCATCATATTCCCTCTGCAGCGCATCATCTTCATTTTTTTCAACAAAAACAGCGATGTAGAGCTTCAGCATATAAGCCAGGGTCATGCCCCCGCCGATTAAAAACAGCCATTCTACAAGCTGCATGGCCGGAACGCCGAACAATACTGCCGGAGCGCTGCCCGTTTCCAAAAGCTCCGTATATTCCACAATGCTTTCATGTATCAGCGTTTTACTGATATAGCCGCTGAATAAGGGTACGCCGGATATTCCCAGTGCGCCTCCCAGAAAGACCGCCTGTAAAAACGGCTTTTTTCTTCCGAAACCGCGAATGTCGTTCAGGTTCAGCTTATGCAGGTTCATAAAAATCACGCCGGCCGCCAGAAACAAAACCAACTTAAAAAGGGAATGGTTCACCATGTACAGCAACGTTCCCCGGACAGCCAGCGTATTTTCTTCTCCTAACAAACCCTGCATACCCGTTCCCATTAGAATAAAGCCGATCTGGGAAACCGAGGAGCAGGCCAGCGTTCTTTTCAGATCCACGGAAAATAACGCCAGAAAAGCGCCCGTCAGCATGGTAAGTACGCCGATGGCAAGTACGAAGGTTCCCCATTTTCCGTCTCCATAAAAAATCTGACTGCTGACAATCAGAACTCCGAACATTCCGATTTTGGTCAGGATTCCGGATAAAAGCGCGCTGGCGGGAGCCGGCGCTACGGGATGCGCCTTGGGCAGCCATACGTGCAGGGGCACGGCTCCGGCCTTGGCCGCAAAACCAAAAAACAGACAGACGCCGGCCGCCACCATTTTTTTATCGCCCACATGCTTTGCACAGGCTGTTCTGAGCGCGGAAATCTCCAGCGTTCCCGTCTCGTTGTATAAGAGAAACAATCCCATAAGCATAACCAGACCGCCGATTACCGCAATGGCAAGGTATGTTTCCGCCGCTTTCAGAGATTCCCTTTTCTCATCCTGCGCTACCCAGACGTAAGACGTAAAGGAAGCAATTTCAAAAAACAGAAACGTAGTGAACAAATCCGCCGATAAAAATACGCCCACTGTGGCTCCCAGGGTCCAAAGTAAAAACAGGTAGTACCGGTTGCGGTTCCTGTAATGTTTAAAATATTCTCCGGAAAAGCAGGCGCTGACCATCCACATAAACGCCGCCAGCGACGCGTACAGCGCCCGGAAGCCGTCCATGCCCAGATGTACCATGGGAGAAAAAACCTGGTTATAAGAGGACTTTTCCCCTCCCGCCGCCAGATAGGGAATAAACTGCGTCAACAGCAGTACAAGTTCGCTGATTACCACAAAATCCGCCGCATAATCCCGTATTTTTTTATTTTTTCGGCCGATTCCGTATACGATAAACGCACCAAGCATCGGATACAGAACCGGAACCAATAAATTGATCTGCATTTTACCACACCCTTTCTACCATAAACCCTGCGCCACTTTTATAATAAAACTTACGCACGGTTCGGAGTATATGCCAAACAGACAGATAAAGAAGCAGAAAATACCGAGAGGAAGAAGCATCTGCCAGCCCGGATCGGCCGTTCCTTCAAGCGTTTTATAATCAAAATCTCTGCCGGGGAAAAAGGCCCTGATTACAATTGTGAGCATGTATACGGCTGTCAGAAGAGCTGAAATCAGAAGCGCCCCAATTCCAAAATACGCCAGCGTATCACCGCTCTCCACCGCCGCTGCGGCAAGGTTCCATTTGCTGATAAAGCCTGCCAGTCCCGGGACTCCCATCAGTCCCAGGGCGGACACGGTGAAAATGCCGAAGGTTGCCGGCATGGTCTTTCCCAGACCGTTCAGCTCATGCACATAATTTCTTCCCGTTTTGTGTATAACGGCTCCGGCACAGAAGAAGGAGCATATCTTCATAACCGCGTGAAAAATCATATGGCTTAAGGCTCCTGCCAGTCCCAGCGGTGTCATAATAACGACGCCGAACAGGATGTAGGACAGGTTGCTGATGGTGGAATAGGCCAGTCTGCGTTTCAAATGCGTTTCCTTTACCGCCCGGCTGCAGCCGTATACAATGGTAAAGATCACGACCGCCATCACCGCCTTCTGCGCCCAGGTGCCCCTTAAAAAATCCGTTCCGAAGCTGTAATACGTAATACGCATTATCGCAAAGGCGCCGGACTTCACCACAGCCACCGCATGCAGGAGAGCCGTAACCGGCGTAGGCGCAACGCCGGCCTGGGGAAGCCAGGAATTAAAAGGACAGACAGCCGCTTTAACGCCAAAACCCATAAAGGCCATAACATAGATTAACAGCAGGATACCGCCTCTCTCACCGATTTTCGCCGCATCGAGAACGCCCCCGTATATAAAATCAATGGAAGAACCGTAAACAATCATGAAAATCAGTCCGATAAAGGCAAAGGCCGCTCCTCCCAGGGAATAGTAGAGGTATTTCCGGCTGGCCAGAACCGCCTCCCGGCTTAAAGTGTGCATGACAAGGGGCACGGTAACCAGCGTTAAAAGCTCATAGAAAAAGTACATGGTCATCAGATTGCCCGCCAGCGCAATTCCCAGCGTCACCCCATAGGTTACGGTGTAAAAGAGAAAAAATACTCTTTCGTGTCGTTCTTTTTTCATATATTCAAAGGAATACAGCGTGGCAAGAGGCCAGAGCGCGGAAATCAATCCTGCGAAAACCATGCCCAGTCCGTCCAGCTTCAGGTCGATGGAAAGATCACCGGTAAAATGAACCACCCGAAAAACCTCCTCCGGACGGTGGAACAGCAGCCACCACACCATAGCGGAAACAGCAAGCACCAGAAGCTCCAGAAAAATATTCCGGTATTTTCGGTTTTTGAAAGGAATCAGCGCGGCAATGCCGCCGCCGATTACAGGCAGTAAAATTACGGCCAATAACATTAGTTTATTCATACGACTCCCCTCCATATCCTGCTTACTGTAAAGGGGTTACCGGAAACAGGCCCATACCCGCCGCCAGAACCGTTAAAATCACAAGAGGAACCACCATGATCCAGGCAGGTTCTTTTTTCTTTAATGTAGTATAATCATAATCTTCTCCCGGAAGGAACCCCTGGATCGTAAGCGGCAGGAGATATCCCGCCGTCAGCAATGCGCTGATTAAAAGAATCACAGGACCCAGCCAGGAGAATACCGGAATATTGCCGCTTAAGGAACCAATACATAAATACCACTTGCTGAGCACTCCGCCGGTAGGGGGAATCCCGATCAGGGTCAGGGACAAAATCGTATAGCACCACATGGTAACGGGCATTTCCTTTCCGATCCCCCGCAGCTCATCAACCTTTGTTTTTCCGGTCTTATAGATAATCGCGCCGGCGGCCAGAAACAGGCCGCATTTTGTAAAGGCATGGCAGACCGTATGGAGCAAAGCTCCCGTAAGCGCTTCCGGCTCCATCACGGCCAGGCCGAACAGGATATAGGAAACCTGGCTGATGGTGGAATAGGCCAGTCTCCGTTTCAGAAGCTTCTCACGGTACGCCATCATGGAACCCATAAACACGGTGAGAAGCGTGATAACCAGCCATGTTTTCTGTACCCAGGTTCCCCGCAGGAAATCAGCACCGAACAAATCGTATACAACCCGGAGGATTCCAAGGACTCCGCATTTTACTATGATACCGGATAAAACGGCGCTCGCAGGCGCAGGCGCTTCCGGATGGGCCGCCGTCAGCCATGCGTGGAAGGGAAACATGCCCGCTTTCACGCCAAAACCCGTAATCATCAGCATGGCCGCCACAAGAAGAAGCTGCTCATGGCCGGAAACAAGACTTTGGTTCAGTACGCCTCCCCCTCCAAAAGTCAGGGTATCACCGTAGCGGTTCAGGAAATAAACGCCGAACAAGACCATATAAGCGCCGCTTAAGGAATAAAACAAATATTTCAGTCCCGCCATCACCGCCTCTTTCGTCTGTGTATGCAGAACCAGAGGAAGGGTGGTTAACGTCATAAGCTCATAAAAGAAGTAGAAGGTAATCAGGTTACCGGAAAAGCCCAGGGCCGCCAGCACGCCGTACACAATCAGGTAAAATCCGTAATATCTTTTTTCTTTCCTCTGGTGTTTCATGTATTCGAAGGAAAAAAATCCTGCAAGAACCCATACCACGGTTACGGCCGACATAAATATTTTTCCCATGGTATCCGGCCGGAAATACACCGGCAGGGTTTTTGTCAGCCAAAACAGAATAAATCCCGGCGATTCTTCAGATACAGCTGCAATATTCGCAAATACAAGGGTTCCCGTTATGCAAAGTACGGCGCCAACAAAGGCGCACAGCGCTTTCCGGTTCTTCCATTCCGGCAGAAGCAGAAGAAGCAGACCCGCCAGAACGGGCAGGACAATCGGAAGCATCAGTAATACAGACTCTCTCATAAATACCTCCCCCTACGCAAACATATCAAGTCCGGCCTGAATCCAGTCTACAATCGGCTGCGACAATACGCCCAGAATGACATTTAACACAATAAAGCAGATACAGGTCAGCGCATATAGCTTTTCCTGTCTGCAGGTAATATGCTCGCCTTTTTCCTCAACCGGCGTATAGATGCGGATGACGGTTTTCATAAAGTAGATTGCGTTTAATATAGTGCTGACTGCCAGAACGATCAGCGCCGGCAGCATCTTGCCCTGGTTAGCCACAGCCGCCTGGGCAAACAGAAGCTTGCTGATAAACCCGGAAAACATCGGGATTCCCACCATGGAAAGAGCTCCGGCCGTAAACGTGACGCCGGCAATTTTGTGGCGGTACGCCGCCCCCGTAAGATCCTGGAATTTCCGGCTTCCGCCCGATACGTCGGTCAGTCCGATGGCCGCAATAAAGAGCATGGACTTGGTGGCCGCATGGGACAGAATGTGGAACACGGAAGCAATCATGGCCGCTTTCGTTCCCAGACCGATTCCCATGTATATATAACCGATCTGCGCTACGGAGGAAAAGGAAATCATCCTGCGCACGTCGTTTTCCTTGATCGCGCTTAAGGAACCGAATATCATGCCCATCAGACCGAAAATAAACAATACGTTGATAATCTTACTGTCATGGAATATTTCAAACCCGATGACCCGGTAAATAATTTTAATCAGTAAAAATAAGTATCCCTTGCTTACCAGGGAGGAAAGCATCGCCGCGCTGGAAACCGTGGAATATCCATAGGCGTCCGGCAGCCATGTATGGAAAGGAAAAAGCGCGCTTTTGATGGCGAGACCCACGCTCATTAACGCGATGGTCACAAGCAGGGGAATGGGATAAGCGCCGCTTGCCGCAATCTGTATCACGCTTTCCCGGATATTGCTCATCAATAGATGTCCCGTAATGTCATACAACATGCAGATTCCCAAAAGCAGCAGGCCGGAACCAAGCAGGCTCATAATCATGTAACGGGCTGCGGCTTCCACGGTTCGCCCGTTCTGGCGGATCATAATCAGGCCGCAGGCGGCTATGGTGTTAATCTCCACGAACACATAAGCCGTAAACAGGTCGTTGGTATAGACAAGCGCCAGCAGGGAACTGAGCAGCAGATCCGTCAGGACATAGTAGAGGAATCTTTTTTCCTCCGCCACCTCTCCCACCAGCTTTTTCACGCCGCCGCAGATGGACAAAAGCATAATCACGCAGAAAAACAACGCCATTGCCGCTTCCAGAACGCCGGCGCGCAGCTCGTTGCCCCAGGGCGCGGAAAATTTACCTACTACATATACAAACGCCTCTCCCGTATGAAGGGTATAGCCCAAAGTGCAGGCGCTTAATGCCGTCACGGTCAGAATCAGGACCAGGTTAATATATTTTGCCGGTTTCCCATGAAAACCGGAGCTGATAATTCCCGCAAACAGACACAGCAGAATGGATATGGCGGGAAAATTCCGAATCAGATCCATCATAGACCCTCCTTTTTGAGCTGCAGGGAGATCTCATCCAGATCCAGGGTATGGTATCTTTGGTACAGACGGATGGTTATGGAAAGCATCAGGGCCGTTACGGAAACGGACACCACGATCCCGGTCAGAACCAGGCCGCTGGGAATGGGATTGATGTAGCGTTCCACACTCTGCACCCCGTCTGCGACAATGGGCGCGACATGGCCTTCAATATAGCCTTTTTCAGCCAGAAACAGGTATATGGCGGAATCCATGATATTAAGCCCGATTATTTTTTTAATCAGATTTTTCTGAAGCAGTAAATTGCAGAAGCCGATGCCGAATAAAATCATAGCCACCGCTTCGCCGTAATTCGTCAGCAGGTTCGGTCCCATTTTAAAAACCTCCCTTCCGGAACAGCGCGTAAAACGCATACATAGTGCAGGCCACTTCCAGGCCCACGCAGATATTAATGGGCAGAATAATACCGCCGCTTAATATATGTCCGGGTATTCCAAGGGGAATATGGTTCTCAATCCCGTTGGCTCCCGTTATATAAAAGTAAGTTCCGATCAGTCCGTACATGCAAAGCGCCGTTATTTTGGCAATTTTATAGATCAACTCGTTAAAAAACCGGCTGGCCTTTTTAAATCCAAAAGCGCTTACGTATAAAATCAAACCCGCGCCGATCACCGCACCGCCGGAAAATCCGCCGCCGGGAGAAATCTGGCCGTTTAAAACAATATAAATTCCGAATATAAAGATAACCGGACACAGAACAAAGGCAATTTTCTGTAAAATCACGTCGTTTTTCGGCTCGTAACGCCGGTCGTTGTCAACCTGCTGTTTCTTTAAAGCCGCGTCGTCTATCATCAGCAGAATCATCACGCAGCAGGTTGCAATAAACAGAACGTTGGTTTCGCCAAACGTATCGAACGCACGATACGTTAAAATCATACCGGACACAATATTAACGGCTCCCGTCTCCTCCATACCCTGCTCAATATAACGCTTTGAAACTTCATTGTTTACCGGATTATCCTCGCTCCCCGTAGGCGGAAGCCAGGAAACCGTAACGATCAGCAGGGAAACAAAGAGCACGCAGAACACTACCGCCATGACACGGTAGAACATCCTTAAAAAAATCAGTTCCTTATTTCCGTTGACGTCGTATACGCGGTCATAGATCTGCTGTCTTTCCCGCATGCGTTCCCGGACGGTGGATTCCTCTTCCTCATATTCCTTCTGGGGCTTCATCTCCATGCTGTCGGAAAAGGTATCGCTTTCTCCGTTGAGCCAGTTCATGAAACGGTTCTTATTTTGACTCATCCTTTCGCTCCTCCTTCATGGCACGGATTTTTTTCAGGGTTACAAAAAAAAGAATACTGGTAACGCCCGCGCCTACCGCCGCTTCCGTTATGGCAAGGTCCGGCGATTCCAGGCAAAGCCATATAATCGACATGACAAGGGAAAATGACATGTAGATTAATATGGAATTTAACAGGTTTTTGGAAAAGCTTACGGACACGGCGCACAGGATTAAAAATAAAAACAGCAGTATTTCAAACAGGTTCATTTTCTTCCACCTCACAGTTTTCGGAAAGCTTTTCGTTGGTAGTGACCTCCAGGCGCGCAATCAAATGGGACGATACCGGAGACGCACACCACAGGAACACAATAATAAACGCCATCTTTAAGGAAGTAAAATTCAGTCCCGAAAAAATTATCAGGCCGATTAAGCACATGCTGATTCCCAGGGTATCGCCCATAGCGGCCGCATGCATCCGGCTCAATACATAATCCAAATGAAAAACGCCGAAAATCTCTACGATAAAAAACAGTACGCCCGCAATCATAAAGGCGGCGCCCACTACAAAGCGAATCGTCTCAAGTATGCTCATCTTCCCCGTCTCCTTCCTGTTTCTGTTTTAAATAAACGCCCGTATAAACTTTGGTCAGCACGATAACCGCCAGAAAACTGATCAGGGCGTAAATCAGGCAGATATCCACCATGTAGCCTTCGTCCAAAAGCTGCGCCAAAATGGCAATCATAACCATGACCATGGTTCCCATCATATTGACCGCCACCAGACGGTCCGCAATCCTGGGTCCCTTAACGGCCCGAAGCAGACAGAGCATTAAGAGAAGGGCAAAAAAAATCAGCAGGACAATATATAAAATTCGGTATGGCGCAGGCACTTCCGCCAGTCTCGCCGTAAAACCACTGATTCTCCATTCACTCATGATTTGCCGCTCCCTTCTTCTTTTTCCTGCACTTTCAATGTCGGCGGCATCTTTAGCGCCGTTGCTTCCATGCGCCTGAGAATATGCACAAAGGAACTGTCCTTAAGGCCTTTGGAAAAGCTTTTATCCAGGCAGTGAACCACCAGTTTATTTCCTTCCAGGGATACGGTAATGGTTCCCGGCGTAAGCGTAATGGAATTGGCCAGAATCGCTTTTGCGGTTCGGGTCTTTAAATCCGTAGTAAAGGAAACCAGCACCGGTTGGTTTTTATGTTTCCTGGCTATAATAAAGCGGATCGTTTCCATATTCGCCTTTACAATTTCCCAGAACAATACGGTCAGGTACTCGATAATATAGCCTGCTTCCCGCAGGACAATCCATTCCTTTTTAAAGCTGTAATCCATAAACTTACAGATAAAAGCATACATAGCCGCCGAAATCAGGATACCGAATACCACTATTTCCAAGGTAATTTGTCCGTTAAAAATGATCCATAGAAGAAAAAAAAGTATGTACATGAAGTTCATCCTTTCCAATGTGAAAGCAGGGTTGATTAATTCAACGCCTGCTCTGCTTTTGCTTCCAAATCTTTCTGAGACATGCCTCCCACAAAAGTTCCCACTGCCTTTCCGCTTTTAAAAACAATAAACGTAGGAATTGACATTACCTGAAACTTTTGTGCCAAGGCCTGCTCTTCATCTACATTAATCTTGCCGACTTTCATTCTGCCGTCATACTTTTCAGCCATGGCTTTAACAATAGGTCCCATCATTTTACAGGGACCGCACCAATCCGCATAAAAATCAACCAAAACCGGAATATCCGATTCCAATACTTCCTTTTCAAAGTTGCTTTCTGTAAACTTGTACTCCATTGTTTTAATCCTCCTTGTTGATTGGGTAATCGGGTTTTGTGGAACGGGTAAACTGTGAGACTATTCTGACAATATATTTCCCTCAAAGCCTGACTGCGCCTATCATTCCAGCAAGCCCAGTAAAGCAGAAGCCACTCGGGCAAGGGCCCTCCTGTCTTCTATGGTCTTGCTTCCATGGCGCAAAAAGGCTTTTCGAAAAATATATTGTCAGAATAGTCAGCAAAGTTTACGTTTCACAAAAGCTGATTAATTAATAAGCAAAAATAATTTCAGCCGTATGTTCTATATCCGTAACAATACTTATACCCTGAAACAGACTAAATTCAGTCAAACTTAAGGCTTGATAAAAATATATAATAGGTGGGTTACAAAACCGATAAACTTGCTGAATATTCTGTAAATATGTTCTTCGAAAAGCCTGTTTGCGCCACGGAGGCAAGACCATAGAAGACAGGAGGGCCTCTGCCCGACTGGCTTCTGCTTTACTGGGCTTGCCGGAGTGCTTGGCGCAGTCCGGCTTTGAGAAGAACATATTTACAGAATATTCTCACAGCTTATCCGTTTTGCACCCTCCTTATTTTACTATAACCATTTATCTACAAATAATGTATTTACAAATCGGGTTCCCCATAGAAGAAAATTTTTCTTCATATTCCGTCATGATATTTCCTTCCATCAATGCGTTGTCTTTATGCAGGTCATAGGTGACGGCTTCTGCTCTCCAGCCTGCAACGGGCAGTTGTTCCACGGCAAAATCAAAGAGTTCTCTGTTATCGGTTTTGAATTCCAGTCTGCCGTCTTTTTTCAAAATGCTGTCGTAGCGGTTCAGAAATTCCGCGGAGGGAAGACGGCGTTTGGCGTGGCGGTCTTTGGGCCAGGGATCTGAAAAGTTCAGGTAAATCCGCTCCACTTCTTCTTTACCGAAAACCTCCGTAATGGATTCCGCATCCATGCGGATAAAACGAAGGTTTAAAAGGGGGGCTTCCTCCATTTTCTGAATCGCCCGAAGCAGGACGCTTGAATATTTTTCAATTCCCAGGTAATTAACGCCGGGATTATTTTGAGCCAGGGTATGAAGGAACTTTCCTTTTCCCATTCCGATTTCGATATGAATCGGATTGGTATTCTTAAATACGGTATTCCATTTCCCTTTATTTTGCTCCGGTTGGTGAATCACAAATTCATTTTCCGCTATCATTTCTCTTGAGCCGGTAATATTTCTAAGACGCATGTCCGTCTCCTTTATATGCCGCGCTTTGACGCGTTTGTAAACGTTTTTCTTATAACCTCACACATTTTACACCTTTTATCCTGAAAAAAAAAGCTTAAAAATAAAAATTTGCGATTTCTATATGGTTTTTTAGCAAAATAGTGTATCATATTAATGAATTAATTCCTTTGAATGGTTTTTTATACGGAGGCTTACAATGAATTTCGGTAAAAATTTATATAAATCCATGTTGGCGTTTATGGCAATTCCGGTTGTAATTACGGGAAGTTTTTTTGCTTTTCCCATGAAAGAGGTTAAGGCGGAGGTAATCGATTATCAGGCGGAGGCGGAGAACCGGAAGCTGCTTCCCGTTCAGAGTAATGAGACGGAAGGCTGGCCGGAAGGGCCTTCGATCGGCGCACAGGGAGCTATTTTGATGGACGCGGACAGCGGAGCGATTCTGTACGCCAAAAATATCCATGAGCAATTGTATCCCGCCAGCGTCACCAAAATTCTTACAACTTTGATCGCTACGGAAAATTGTGATTTGAACGAGGTTGTAACTTTTTCGCATGACGCGGTTTTCAGTATTCCGTATAACAGTTCTAATATTGCCATCGACGAAGGCGAGGAACTGACCGTAGACCAGTGTCTGCAGGCAATTCTTATCGCTTCGGCAAATGAGGTTTCCAACGCTTTGGGCGAACATATTGCAGGCAGTATGGAAGGTTTCGCGGACATGATGAACGCACGCGCCAAAGAACTTGGATGCCAGGACTCGCATTTTGTGACGGTGAACGGACTGCATGACGATAATCATTATACATCGGCTTATGATCTGGCTTTGATTGGAAGATATTTTTTTGCCAATGAACTGCTGTGTAAGTATGCGTCTACCTCCAAGCTGCATCTTGCTCCTACGGATAAACAGCCGGACGATATTGTGGCCTGGTGCAAAAACGATATGCTGCCCGGCAGAACCTACGCCTACGAGCATCTTGTGGCAGGCAAAACGGGATATACGGATTCCTCCAGGCAGACGCTGGTATCCTGCGCCGAAAAAGACGGCATGCGTCTGATCTGTGTTATTTTGAAAGAGGAATCCCCGCATCAGTTTACGGATACCATCGATTTGTTTAACTATGGCTTTGGAAATTTTCAAAAGGTGAATGTTTCGGAGGCGGAAACAAGATTTAATATTAACAATGCGGAGTTCTTTTACAGTAATAATGATATTTTCGGGAATTCACAGCCGATTCTTTCCATAAATAATGAAAATACCGTGATCCTTCCCAAGACAGCCGATTTTTCAGAAACGGAATCCGTGATTTCTTATGACGATCCGGAAGAGGGAACCGTGGGAACCATTACGTATACGTATCACGGAACTTTTGTGGGAAAAGCAACCATCGATCTGGCTCATGAAAATGTGGTCTCCTATGAATTTGACGGTGAAATGACGGAGCAGCAGCAGGAAGCAGCCGCTGAAAATAAAGAGGAAAACATTATTTTTGTAAATGTAAAAATGATTCTGCTATGCGTAGTGGGAATCGCCGGCGGAATCATTTTCGTAATCATACTGACTGCTTTTATTCGAAATTATCAGTTCGGAGAAGGCATAAAACCCCGCAGAAAAAACAGACGGGGGCACAGGCGCAGAAGAGGTTCCGGCCTTCGTTTTTAAACCATAGGTAAACCACAGGTTAGGAGGAATGGTATCTCCGCTTTTTTGCCTCTTTCACTTTTGCATACCGCTCTTTCAAAGCTTCAAAGTCTTCTTTGGTAATGCATTTTATGGTTTTGACTGCGTAAAGCTTCTCGTTGCAGTCCTTGCGGACGCGCAGTTTTGCTTTTATATAGCCGTGTTTTTCACAGTATCCCACACAGGAATAATTTTTCCTGTTGGGTGAAAACCAGGGAATCTGTTTTTTGCGCAGGTTTTTTCCGCAGAGGTAGCATTTGATACCGGAAATCTCCCGATCGGCGATAAGCCTGGTCTTGCTGTCAAACTCCCTGAAAATATATTTCGCATAGGTATCGAAAATGATATGAATCTCGTCTTCTTTTGAAAGAGGCGCGTGGTAAACATCGTAGGAAACATTGCGCAGTACTTTTTCGTCCGCCAGTTTTGCAAAAACTTTCGCCGTGTAATAAGCATCGCTGAAAGCGCGGTGAAAGGGAATGTCTTTTTCCAGGTTCAAAAAATCAATGGCATATTCCAGAGACCGCCGCGCTTTTCCATCCTCATGCGCAATACTGAACAGCTTCTGCACATCGTAAAACGCAATGGGCCGGTCAGCAAGCGGAGGCATCTGATAATACTTCATATTCTTTTGAAGCTCCGTTAAGTCCGAAGGCCCCCAGCTGCAAAACATGATGTCTTCGCCGCACCAGTCCAGAAATTCTCTCATAACTTCAGGAAAGGGGCGTCCCTTCTCTAATTCTTCCATCTGTAAGTGAATCAGTTTACTGGTATAGCGGTGCATTTCATGGTACACCTGGGGCTTAACCAGCTCGCTGAATTCACCGATCATATTCCTGTCTTCGCTCAGTTTAATAGCGCCGATTTCAATAATCTCAAAAATTAACTGATCCGTAGCCGCCTGTGGCGTACGGTTGCTTTGATTCCATTCCAGGTCTAGTATAATATAATTCAAAGTGGCTCCTATCCGGGATACTGTCCCGATTTCCCATGTGCTTTTCTCTTCTATTTTGAAGAATCCGGCGCAGGTTGTCAAGACTTACACAGTTTTTCGTGCATGAGAAACATAAGCGCCAGCAAAAACAGTAAAAATACGGGAAACAGGATAATGCTTATACTTCTGGCAAGCAGGCCGAAAAGCGGGGGCATCAGGCAGGTTCCCACGTAAGCGCTGGCCATCTGTACACCGATTATTGCCTGAGATTTATCGGCTCCGAAATGATCCGGCGTAGAATGGATAATACAGGGATAAACCGGCGCGCAGCCAAGTCCGATCAGCACCAGTGCAAGCAGGGAAAAAAACGGCGTTTTAAGAGGCAGGAACAGAATCAGAATTCCGAGCGCAATGACTGCCTGGCCGATCCGTACCATTGTCCGGTCGCTGAACCGGATGGTGAGAAAACCGCTGACTGCACGCCCCACCGTAATTCCCAGGTAAAACAGACTGGCATAGCTTGCCGCCGTCTCCGCAAGAATTCCCCGGTGCAGCACAAGGTAGCTGCTTGCCCATAGGCCGGCTGTCTGCTCCAGGGCACAATAACAAAAAAAGCAGATCATAACTTCTTTTGCGCCGGGAATCTTTACAATTTGTCTCAGTGTAAGGGGACTTTCGGGAGCTTTATTCCCTTCTCCGTCTTTATCATCATTGCCGGGTTTCTTCCACAGGGGCAGGCTGAAAAAGATAATGGCGGATAAAACCACCTGGAAAATGCCGATATAGCGGTAGCCCATATTCCAGCCCTGTCCGCCGGTAAGCGCAAAGCTCATCACGTAAGGGCCGATGGAGGCGCCCAGTCCCCACATGCAATGGAGCCAGCTCATATGGCGGCTGGCGTAATGAAGAGCCACATAGTTGTTGAGAGAGGCGTCTACGCTTCCCGCTCCCAGACCGTAGGGAACCGCCCATAAACACAAGGCCCAGAAGGTATGGCTGAAAGAAAATCCAAGCAGTGCAACGGCCGTCATGGCCACGCTGAAATCCGTTACCTTTCCCGGCCCGAACTTCTTTGTAAGCCGGTCGCTCTGGAGGCTGGACACCACTGTGCCCGCGGCTATAATCATGGAAATAATTCCCGCATAGGAAACGGGAACGTTGAGACCGGAATACATCACCGGCCAGGCCGAGCCTAACAGGGAATCCGGCAGGCCGAGGCTGATAAAGGATAAATATATTACCGCAAGTAATAATTGAATCATTGTTGCTCCTATCTGCCCGATTCAGCGGGCGAATAAATCAAGGAGATTGAAAATTTCAATCTTATTCCTCCGTTTACATTCGCACAATTTTTCTTAATATTATCATATTGGGGGAAAATGTAAAGACACCAAACACAATCTGCAATGATATTTTCTGTCTTATTTGTTGCCAAAATTAACTCCCATATCTTATTAAATACCGCTTACCCACGCTTTATCTAAAGTATTTTTATCAACATTTAATGAAAATATCTCAAAATTATTTCTTAGCAATATTCATACAGGTATAAAAACACTTGAGAGCCCCGGAATAATGAAGGCCGAAAAAAATAGCTGAAAATGCTGAAACCCTTGAAGAAACAGATAAATACTAAGTCAAAAGAATGGTTTAAAGGTAGACCGACAAAAAAGGAAATTGACAAGGCATTAACGACAAACCTAAATGACGATAACCCAGACGAACCACCCCCAAGAATAACCGCCAAACAAATAGTAGATCCAAATGCCAAAACTAAAACCATAGCAGTTGTGGTGAAAGAAATAATTGTCTGTAACTACCTATAGTTCTATATCCTTTTCATTAAATTGTTTCTCAACAATTTTTATATTTCCTTTATAATCTTTGCGAATCATCCGTTCCAAATTAACATATTCCGGACTCGCTTTTAAATTTGGCGTCGAAGATGTCACTATTGCTCTTGCATATACATGTCCAAGTTTACAGAAAACATTTTTATACAATAATAAAGTTGCCTTAAGCTGATTTAACGCTTTGGGCACATTAACGCCTTTGAGTTCTGTTAAAACAGCAATTGGAGTTGCATCACCAATGACAAATAAATAATCACATTTACTCGTATTTAATGGGACAGACTTATCCTCCGCTATTATTCCACCATCCATTTTATATAAAATCACATGGTTTTTCTTCGTATTTTCAAGCACATATCTCTTTTTATTCTCTTCACACTTTACCGCTGAACGTCTGTCCGATGACTCAATACAGTTCATCCTATTTTGATTATCACATTTCTCTAAGGAATTACTTATAAGTTCTCTATTAATACATTGTTCTAATTTTCTACAAATCATTCATCTATCTCCATTGTAATAAGCTCATCAAGTTCACAATTTGTAATAGACGATACTTCATCAATATAATTTGTATTAATCATATGACTTTCCTCATCTAACAAAGATTCCAACATCTTTTCACAATTGTCCACTTTATAGGCGGCAAAGTTTTCATAAGACACTCTTAAATTTTTAGGAATAACAACCTTATTTAACTTTGTATGCTGATTCTCCACTTTTTGTGAATACAATAATATATTCATAGAGGTAAGTATATATGGGCTATGTGTTGTTATAATAACTTTACTGTTCGTTGAATTTATCATTAACGAAGTGAGATTCATAATATCTTTTTGTGCAATCGGAAATAAGTGTGCTTCTGGTTCTTCAATTATAATAAATGTTTTTTTCTTTTCCAAAATTGTCGCAAAGGCAAGCATCAATATCCACAATACTTCCTGCTGACCAGACGAACCATACATCAGTTTAACCCAATGATTCTCATCAAAATAAATTTTTTCACCATCGTTCTCGCTTATATAGTCTGCTTTCAAAATTTTCTTAATAAATTCATACGCCTGATTTACTGCTGCATTATTTATCTGACCTTTAACCGTTTTTACATAATCTGTAATCATTTCCGGAATTTTAGTTCCAAATTTATTTTTTGTTATTTTTATCAGTTTAATAAATTCCTGCATAGTCAAGTCCATCTCATCAGTAGAAACATCCTGTAACTGCTCAGACATGGTTGCTAACAAACTTCTTCCGGCTGGAATATAAATAATTTCATCATTGTTTTCAAATACTAAAAATAACCGTTCATTTAAATGGCGTTTCATTACCCCCACAGCAATTATATTATCCAAAAGACCCTTTGTATTGAAATTATTTAAAAACATTTCAGAAGCTTCATTTATCAATCCCAAAAGTTCTTCTTTTAATTTAGCATCAAGAGCAAATCTTACATAGCCATCACGGTTTAAGAAAATATTAATATGTTTTCCGGCAAACATATACGAAATATTAAATTTTTGCATATGTTTAGTTTTCCCAAAGCACCCCATAAACTGTTTTGTCAAATATTTCATATAGTTATTGAAATACTCATTTTTATGATTCTGTGTAAACTGTGCTGCATCCATCAGATAATCTAAGGTATAATCTCTTATTTTTTGAACAAAATATACAACCTTACAAATTGTACTTTTACCAGAGGCTTGAGCACCTATAAATATCTGAAAATTTTTATTTAAATTTATCTGTGCCTCTTTTACTGGTCCAAAATTTTGTATGACAATTTTATTTTCCATAATTAAAAATCACTACTCCATTGCTTTTATAGTTCATATCAGATATAAAAATTATAATAGAACAGCATCTTATTTACAATATATAATTGTTTATAAAGAGAAATCGCCAATTTTACGTAAATTTTAAAATACCAACAACTACGGCGAAACATGCACTAGACATCGTTTGAATTCCTTATCTCCCAAACGGAGCTTTTATCGGGAAACCCTTCAAGATCATTCATTCTGATCCTTCCTCCAGAGACCTTGCCGTCTCCATAATAAAAGAAGTACAAAAGACGTATTTCTTTATCTATTGTTCTTACCATTTTGGAATGCTTTGAACATTATTATGCAATAAAATAGTGTTCAAAGTAAAGCAAGCAACCTTTTACATTGAATATACAGCCCTGTAAAAATTTATTGATACAGCACATAATCCTTCATTTCCCTGCCAAACCCCGCAGCCGTCAACGCTTCTGTCGCAGTCTGCGGGTATTCTTTTACCACAATGCGTTTCAGGGACGGAAACAATTTGTGCCTTTTAAATTCCTGGGCAAACAGTTTCATGCAGTCTTCCGCCAGAGCTTCATCAAAAATACGCAGAATCTTTCCCTGGCGTTCCATGACCGCAACCGGAACGCCTCCAAAGCAGGCGACGGCATTGCCGGGTATATTCAGAAAGCTCCTGTCCTCTTTATGAGGAAGTATTTTGCCCCAGCACTGCGCCGGATCGGCGGCGTTGATCCAGATTAATTTTTTATCGGGCGCGTTCAGGGTTTTTATGACAGAAGCGTAGTCTTTTTTGCGGATAAACTGCGCGCCGGACATGCCCTGTACAAAATAGCCTCTTCTGGCCTGTCCGGTATATTCCCAAATACGAAGCACACGCAGCGCCTCCTGCCAGGAAATTCCGCAGGCCGCCGCCGTTTCCCTGGAAAGGATCAGACAGCGGTCAAAACCTGCTTCCACTATTTCTTCCGCCGTTTTTGCCCGAACCGGTCTCACGATATCCCATCTTCCTGCCTGCATCGCTTTTACTTTTCGGTTGATGCGCTGTTTTACCGAAGCCTTTCCGGCTTTTTCCCTGTCGATCCACTGACGTATTGGAACATAGCTGTCGGCATAAACCAGTCCTTTTTCCATTAGAGACAGCAGCGTATCGTAAGGCGACTCCCCCGGAAGAAGGCTGTTTAAGGACTGCATAAAACTGGCGCCTCTCTTTATAAGCGCCTCATAAACGGTCTTCTCTTTTTCATCGAGTATTCCGATATCATCCTCCGGGGCGTCCTCCCACAGGATATCCTCCGTATAATCAAAGCGAAGGCCGCCTTTTTCTCCCATGTGCCAGAACAATTCTCCGCCGGCAAGAAATGTGTCAAGCAGATTTTCCCTGTAATTTCTGACCCGGGCCGGAAGCAGAACCCTTTCCCAGAAGGCCGCAGGAAATTCCGCGCCTGCGTACTGTCTTAAGGTATTCTGCAGACATTCCTCCTGAGGTGCGCCGGACTCTGTCCTTGCGAGAAGCAGCGCCGCGTAATTCTGTGCAGGGCAGGTCTGTATTTCCTCCCTGCGGTTTTTTATGGTGCGTATGGAAGCGCGGCGGTAAAGAGCCGCATGGTAATAAAAGGTATCCTGTTTTACCGCTTCTTTAAGATGGCACAGAGTTTCGAGAATCTCCTCCGCCTGTTCTTCGGTCCAGCCGTAACGCTGCGCGGTCCGGACGGCGTCCGCCGCGCCCCGGTAGCGTAACATTCTTCTGACAATGGGAAGTCTGCCGGAACTGTCTCCGCCTTCCAGCGCCGCAGCATATTCTTCCTGCTGTTCTGCCGCAATCCACAGACCCTGTTCCAGGTAAACCGCTCTGCCCTCCTGCGCCAGGCTGTCCAGCCAGAGGACAGGAATCTCCAATTCGCCTGCCGCCAGGTCGCCTTCTGTCATCAGGAGGGAATGGAGTTGTTTTTCGTTTTCGGGAAGCCGTTCCCGGTTCTGCACCCAGACAAGCTCTTTTTCTCCCGGAGTCAGCAGCTTTATTTCCTGTTTCAGCGCTTCCTCAACCGCCTGGTGGATGCCTCTCGGCGTAGGCGCATAATCGTACATTACGGCGGCTTCCTGCTGCCATTGCAGGGGCAGGGACATAGGGGAAGGGATATCCGTATAAATTTCCCGAATTTCTACGGCGCCGGAACGGATATCGCTCAGAAGCTCCCGAACGCCGGCCGCATCCCACAATTCCTGCATACACTCCCGTCTGGTCTCCCGGATCAGGGGGTGATCCTTTTCCCTGATGACCTGTTCCAGCAGTTCGGCGCTTTTTAGCCGCTGCATCCAAAGGGGATGGCGGCCGTTCCTCTTAACTCCCATCATCAGGGCCCGGCCGCTGTTATAGCGGAAAGCCATGTTAAAAAGCGGGGTGGCGGGCAGTAATATTTCCAGCTGCCGGATGCAGATATCCGGGTCCGCCATTTGCAAAACGCCCTCGGGAAAGCTCCGGTCCCCGTAGGAATACAAAAGAAATCCGTCCTCCTCGTCTACGCACCCGATTTCCATTCCAAGCCTTTTTCCCGCCGTTTCCGCAATAAGAAGCGCCAAAGGCGCATTAATGCGTCTTCCGAACAGGGAGTGTACCATTAACTGCCAATTTCCGGATGCATCTTTAAAATGTTCTACAACAATTGTTTTATCATTAGGCAGGCCGCCCGCCGCCTGAATCTGCCGTTCCAGGTAACCGGAAGCCAGAACTACGGCCGATTCGTCCAGTCCCATCCGGCCCAGGGCTTCGGAAAGCCGTCCGTCTTCATGGGCCTGCTGCAAAGATGCAAACATGCGGCCGATTGCCTCTCCGGTGCGTTTATCGCGGCCTTTGATCTCCCCCTTCCAGAAAGGAAGCCTGGCTCCTTCCGTAGGGGTCGGGGTAACGGTTACGATGTCCCGGCTGATATGCAAAATTTTCCATGCAAAGGAACCGAGAATAAAACGGTCGCCTTTCTGGGATTCGTATACAAACTCTTCGTCGATTTCTCCCAGTTTTACGCCGTCCTCCGTTTTTACGGTATACAGTCCCTTATCGGGAATGGTGCCGCCTGCGGCTATGGCCAGCATCCGGCTGTAGCCGTCTCCTTCCACTTTTTCGTGAATCCGGTCGTATAGTATTCTGGGACGGGCCGGGATGTCCCGTTTATGTTCATAGTCTCCCGCAAGCATTTGAAGAACGGATTTGACGTCTTCTCTGGTCAGGCCGCAAAAGGGATATGCACGGGGAAGAATCCGCATGACGTCGTCCAGTTCATAGCTTTTGAACGCCGCCATGGAAACAAGGTGCTGGGCAAGGATATCCAGGCACTGCACGGGGGGGCGCAGATGTTCTATGCCGCCTTCTCTGGCCAGCTGAGCCGTCATGCCGCAGGATACACATTCCGCGGCGGTTCTGGGGAAAAGATACATAACGCTGACCCGGCCGGGATTGTGACCCGCCCGCCCCAGTCTCTGCATGGCGCCGGAAACGGTGCGGGGGCAGCCGACCTGAAGCACTTTATCGATCTCGCCTACGTCGATGCCAAGCTCCATGGAAGAAGTGGCGCACAAAAGCCGCAGGGTTCCGTCCCGAAGCGCCAGCTCGGTTTCGTTTCTCTGTTCTTTGGACAGGCTTCCATGGTGGACTCTGGCAAAGCCGTCTCCGCCCAGAAGATTCACATAATAGGCCAGTTTTTCCGCATAGCGCCTGCCTTCCACAAAGGCAATCACGCTGCGGCTTCCCTGGCAGTGGCTGTATACAAGGGCGCCCAATTCTTCCCATACGGGGTCTTTTTTTCTGCCCTTTGAAACGTCCGCGAAGGGAGCCAGAATTTTCAGCCGTACCTTTTTTTCCATGGCCGGAGCCGCAATATATACTTTCTCCGGCGCAAGATATGCGGCCGCTGTCTCCAGGGGTTCTATGGTGGCAGACAATCCGATTCTCTGTAAAGGTCTGTTGCACAAAAAATCAAGGCGCGCCAGAGATAACATCAAATGGGCGCCTCTTTTGGTATCGATCATGGTATGCAGTTCGTCCAATATCACGGCTTTGGCAGTCGCCAGCATGTTCTGTCCGGTTTTGGCAGTCAGCATCAGGTAGAGGGATTCCGGCGTGGTAATCAGGATGTGGGGCGGTTTCCGTATCATTTTCTGCCGCTCAGCCTGGGTGATATCGCCTGTGCGGATGCCTATGGTAAGCAGGTTCTCTGCTCCGATTCCCGTAAGAGGGCGTTTGAGATTCTCCCGGATATCCGCGGCCAGGGATTTCAGAGGGGAAATATAAATCAATTGAAGTTCTTGTTTCAGCGCGTCCTGTACTGCCTGCGTTTTCATGCGGTCTAAAAATACGAGGAACGCGGACAGCGTTTTTCCTGTTCCGGTAGGCGCGGATACCAGCGCATGTTTTCCCGACGCAATAATGGGCCAGGCTTCTTTTTGGGCGGGCGTGGGTTCTCCGAGAGTTTCTCTGAACCAGTCGGCCGTTGTTTTGTTAAAGAGTTTTAGAATATTGGTCATGGCGTTTTTCCCGTTTTTTATTGATTATACCGGATGTACAAGAATCACTGATTTTCATAATAAAGCAACAGGAACCCGTTATAGATTTCATCCGCTGCTTTCTCCAATGTCCTGTCACCTGTCAGATATCCCTGACTGCCCTTTGCAAAAACAGAGCAGGCATCGTCGGTGACTGTATCTGCACTGTAACCGGGTTTTTGAAATTGTTCCATAAGTCCCAGAAGCCACTCAGTATCGTCAGAAGTATAGTTGTACAACGGATTATTTGCTCCTTCATGAATGTAAAATTCAGTCCGTCCAGATAGGATAGGTTTGTATATCGGTATCCCCGGTAAATACACAAACATATCAATGCTTCGGTCTGCCGTTCCTGTTTCTTCAAAATAAGAAATTAAATATTTTAGCAGATCTTTTGCCGATTCCTGTTTTTTACTTCCGGAATGAATTCCAAACAGAAACTGTGCGTGAATTCCGTCTATGGGAACCAGCGCATAATCCGGATGGTGATTTGCCTCCAGTAAATCGATTATTCCCATAGGTGTGGAGGGTAAAAGCAAAAAGCTTCCGTCCTGTTCTTCAAAAAGGAGTTGTATATCTTTTCCGCATGGATATTGCCGGAGGTGAGAATAGGTAAAAGAATCTTTAGAATAATCCGGCAATAATGTGTCGGAAACATTTTCCTGCTGCCGGTCATAAATTATCCTGGCAGAGATTAAAAATTCTTTTATGTTTTCCAGGGTAATCGTTCCGTTTTCGTACAAATCATTTCCATAAAAATCATATATCATGGCAAGAAAAAGCTCCGGCATATCTCGGTAATAGTATGGAATCAGCCCAGGATCTTCCGGATGCTTTTCCAGAAAACCGGCAAGCTTATGAATACTCTGTACATAGGGAATCAATTCCTGCTTACAGAGTATAAATTTGGTTGAAAAGAACCACGGTACGGCAAATAAACCGTCTTCTGTTTTATATGCGGTTAAAATATTCCCAAAATACTCTTCATTTTCCACATAAGGGGCAACAATTTCTGATAAATCCAGCAATAAATTTTTTTCCTGATATTTTTCCCATGGCAGATAATCTAAAACATAGAGATCCGCTGCCTGGGATGAAACAATTTCTGCGTTGGTTATCTGAAGCAAAATATTTGCTTCCTGTTCCGTTTCCGGCATGTCGGTGCAGCGAAATGCATATTCTATCGTAATATCAGGATTGGCAATCTGGTATTCCGCCAGAGCAGTCCTTAATGTACTTCGATCCTGCCATGCAGTCACGCGCAGGGTAATCTGACTGTCGTTCTCATCCTCATTAATTTCTTTCAGGGAATAAGTATATTGAAAGTCGGAATCATAAACAACATATGTTTCATTCATACCACTCTCTATTCCCGTAGCGCTAAAACCCGCCTTAGACATACTTGTTCCGTTAGCCGGAACTTGTAAAATCCACGAATTTTCGTTATGCACATATAACCCGGCGCTGGTAATTAACATCTCCCGCCCATAGAATCCACCAAGAAACGGCTGTGATTTTCCCTGACTAAACAGAAACTCCTTTTCTAAAAAAACGCCTTTATTGGCGCCGGTTGATAAATCAAATATGTAGTATGGGGAATCACTGTAATTCTGACAGATAACGGCCTGATCATCTGTAATGATCATACCGCCCGCCGGCCATGCAGGAAATTTTTGAAAAAACTCTCCAGATTCATTAAATAAATACAGGGTAACCGTATCTCCCACTAATATGTTCCCGGAAGTATCCGCACAAATAAAGAGCCAGCTTACCGATTCCTCACATTGTAGAGGAATCATTTTCACGGAAAGACTATCCTTTAATTGCTTTGTGACAGTAAAAGTATCCTCTCCATCTTGTTTTTTGCAATAAAGGGCGTAGGTATCGCCATTATCAAGGATGCAGGAGTCGAGCAGCCTTCCATATTCCTCATTCAAAAAAGAAGTTGACTTTTCTGTCTTTTCTTCTACATATTGTTTTGGAGTTATTGGCTCCTGTTTTATTCCGCATGAGACAGTTAATATGGAAAGAAAAAATATTTGTAATGCCATAAATATTTTTTTCATTGTTGCTCCCATCTGCCCGCTTCAGCGGGCGTACAAATCAAGGAGATATAAATTTAAAAATTAAACAATGGGAACAGGTATATGCATGTGTTTTACTGTCACGATATTCGCAATTTCCCACAGGATACTGATATATCAGATATGCCCGGCAACTACTCTTCGGACATTTGTATGATGTTACATCCCCTCTCTTGTAATCAGGATTATATGAACGATTCTCGTTATATTGACATATTGAATTTTCAGCGGCAAAAACATTCATAGAAAATACACATGACTCTAATACCACAATAACAATAAATATTCTTATTTTTTTTCATAAATGCCTTTTCCCCATAATTTTTAGTAACCCCCTTATACATGGATATTTATTGGCTATTTATAATTTACCGGATATTTATAATAATATCAATATGATAATTTTATTTTTTCAAAATCTCCCATTCACTTAATTATATTCTTTGGCAGGACGAGGTTCTCAAGATGATTTTATCTCTCTGATGCGGTCTACAAAATATGTATCAGTCTGTTTCAGTATCTTTTCCGCATCATAATCAAAGAAAATACAGTCTATCTCGTCCAGATGCTTCACGACTTCCGCCCACGGTCTCTGTGCGCTGAGAAGAGAATACACCATCGCCTGTTGATGTTCCGAAAATCCATAAGTCTTACCATCTTTACGAGCCGTCACTTTATTGTCGATGGTCTCATCGTATTTCATACCGTGTTCAACAAGGTAGTCCCGCATGATGAAAAGGTAATCACTCTCCCTGCGGACATGGACGCCTCCCAGCTCGTCAATCTCCTTCAGTCGTTCCAGCCATTTTTTAATACAACCTTTTTTGAAAATCCGAGCAATGCACCGTCATAGAACCGCTCTGCCCGAACAGTACCCAGCAGCATCGCCATGACGCATTTACCGTCCAGTACGGACACGTCTTTAGCAGACATGGAATCCATCCCCCACTCAATGCCGTTAGCCTCCAAAATACTACTGTAACGGTTCTGTCCATACTCCGGGTGCATCTGCTCAAAATTATATATAGCATCCTCAACCTCCCGGATGAGCTTTGAGTAATTCACAAACGGCATCTGAATTGGATGTTCCGGGGTTCCGTCATTTACACGATCAATGGCCCAATCTCCGATTTTATCTTCTTCAAGCATCGGCAGAAAGTCTGTGAGTGATTTATAAACTCCGGCCATTCTTTTACACCTCTACTTTAACTCTCCGGTATATAAGTCAAGAAATTGTTCCAATTTAATTTCACTTTGGAACATTTCTCTGTACTCTCCAGCCATTGTTTGGTCATTAAGTTTAAATGAAATATTATAAAGTTTACCTGTTTTAGTTTTCTGTATCATATCATTGTCCAGGAAAAATTGGATAACCTTCTTATGACTTTCCATATCATCACATTCAAGATAAAAACATGAAACGCCATCCGGCGCATCACTATGCTTGGCCTCTAAAACAATTCCCAGCTCCACTGCGGCTTTGCAAAGCCCTGCCACTCTCTCTTTATCCTTGAAAAAATACATCCACTTTCCCACCTTATGCTCGTCAAACTGAGGCTTTCCCTCAATGTAAAAAACCCAAGGTCCTAAATTAATGACTCGTTATTTTTCTACACATCTGCCCTTGTATAGAATGTCGCTTTTCCTTTTCCATGCCTGTCAACAACCCCATCCTTCATCAGTTGTGTCAACGAATTTTCTACGGAAGCTTTAGACAGGGACGGCACAAGTTCCATGATCTCACTCTTCGTAAATTTACCGATTTTTTCACAAACTGCTTTTCTGACCATTTCTATTGCAGGCAGTTTATCATCCACAAGACTGATCCGGGTCTCAAAATCTCTATAAGCTGCCAGCACAATTCCAAGCATATATTTTATAAATGGTGCTGGATCATTTTCATTCTCTTGCCAGCCAATTCCGCACTGTTCCAATACATCGTAGTAATTTTCCTTTGTCTTTTCTATTTTGCTCTCCAAGCTGATATATCTCCCCACAACATACCCACACCGATATAAAAGAAGTGTGGTGAGCAGGCGCGACATCCGGCCATTTCCGTCATTAAATGGGTGGATGCATAGAAAATCATTGATGAAAATTGGAATCAATACCAGCGGATCCACTATGCAGGCATCTATTGCCTGATTGAAATTATCGCAGATGGAATCGATTGCCCCCGGTGTCTCATAAGGCGCCAAAGGAGTAAATCGCACTGTCTGCAATCCATCCGGGTGGCTTTCGGCTATCACATTCTGCGTATTCTTAAACCTTCCCCCTATATCCTTCTGTGAATATTGATATAAATCCCGGTGGAGCTG
>ERZ779632.264-NODE-264-length-33700-cov-9.018755_pt1 | contig 33700 bp, 26 predicted proteins | sample MGYA00514194_ERZ779632 | MGnify/ENA primary metagenome ERZ779632 (study PRJEB29562, sample SAMEA4376704) | mouse gut metagenome | isolation source: Cecum | study: EMG produced TPA metagenomics assembly of the A DSS colitis mouse model was used to assess the... | reverse complement strand
ACACGGGCACCCAGATGAAATTTGTCAGCAAAAGCTGACGGGTGCCCGGCGCGCGGGCGTCCCGGATTACGATTACAACAGAGGGAGGGAACGATCTTTTATGAGAAAAAAACTATCAACCTACATCTGGGAATACAAATGGCATTATCTCTTTGCCATCGTTTCGCTGCTTATCAGCGTTTCCCTTGATATGCTGGCGCCAATGCTCACCATGCATATTATTGACGATGTCATACTGGGCGGCAATCTGACAACACTGCCCTATCTGCTGGGCGGCATCCTGATTGTCGGCGTCGGGCGGTGTATTTTTCAATATACCAAGGAATACACCTTCGACAAAGTAGGCTCCTCGATTGCCTCCGATATGAGGAAAAACCTGTTTGACCATATCCAGAGTCTGAGCAGCAGCTTCTTTGACAAGACGAACACCGGCGAACTGATGGCGCGTGTCAAGGATGACATCGACAGAATCTGGAATACGCTGTCCTATGTGAGCATGTTGATTATCGAGGTAATTTTTCATACCTGTGTCGTGCTCTTTTGCATGTACCGGCTTCATGCCCCGCTCGCTGTCATTCCGACCATCGCTATGATCTTGTCCGCCTTGACCGCTGTCGGCATGGAGCGTCATTTAGGCTCCATTTATGAGGAGATCAGTGAAGAGAATGCCGTTCTCAATACCGTGGCAGAGGAAAATTTAGCAGGCGTGCGCACTGTAAAAGCGTTCGCGCGTGAAAAATTCGAAATCCGTAAATTCCTGTCGCACAACCAGCGCTACTATGAGCTGAACATGCGGCAGTCAAAAGTATTTGTGCGCTATTATCCTTATTTGCAGATTATCACAAAACTGCTGCCGATGCTGATTCTTCTGCTCGGCGGACGCCTTGTCATTCAGGGCACAATCACGCTGGGCGTACTCGGTGCGTTTCTTGAGTACTCCAACAATATTGTATGGCCTATGGAGATGCTCGGCTGGCTGTCAAACGACTTCTCAGCAGGCATTGCTTCGAACAAAAAGCTCATGAAAATCTATGAGCAGAAGCCAGCGATCACTGAGGCAGCGCATCCTGTGACGCTAGAGCAGGTACAGGGTAAAATCGAATTTTCGCACGTTTCCTTCCACAAGGAAGACCAGCATGAAATCCTGCATGACATCAGCTTTGAAGCCGCCCCCGGCGCGACAATCGGCATTATGGGTGCCACCGGCGCGGGGAAAACTTCGGTGATACAGTTGTTACAACGCCTCTACGATGCCACAGACGGCTGTATCCGGCTGGACGGCGTCGATATCCGGGAACTGTCCTTAAAACAGCTTCGCAGCAGTATCTCCATCGTCATGCAGGATGTATTCCTCTTCTCTGACACCATCAATGAGAATGTAAAACTCGGGAAAAAGGAATATATCGACGAGGCGATTGTGCGCAAGGCTTCACGCGACGCACAGGCAAGCAGCTTTATTGAAAAAATGCCCCAAGAATATGAGACCGTGATCGGTGAGCGCGGCGTCGGACTCTCCGGCGGACAGAAGCAGCGCATCAGCATTGCGCGGGCACTCGCCAAGCACACGCCTATTCTAATCATGGACGACTCCACGTCCGCACTGGATATGGAGACCGAACACGAGATACAAAAAACGCTGAATGAGCTTCCTGACACGACCAAACTGATTATCGCACACCGCATCAGTGCCGTCCGCCGCGCAGATGAGATACTTGTTCTCGAAAATGGCTCCATCGCAGAGCGGGGAACGCATGACGCGCTTCTCGCCAAAAAGGGACTCTACTACACAACCTATGTATCACAGTACGGCGAACCGGCGGATGCCGAAAACACCACAGCACACAATCAAAAGAAGGAGGAATATCATGTCAGTCAATTCGTATAAACAAGATGAGAACATCCGTGAAGTAAGCAAGCTGAAAACACTGGGCAGACTGTTCTCCTATCTGCTCGCACACAAAGCTTCCATCTTCATCGTACTGTTCATCATGGCATACTGCGTGTGTGTGAGCCTTATCAATCCACTGATCATAGAATCAGCCATCGACAACCATATATCCACAGGGGACTACGAAGGGCTGTACCGCCTTGCTGCCATCGCGCTTGTATTAAATGCCATTCTTATTATTTTAGTCAAAGCCCGCATGTATATTATGGCAAAGGTATGCAACAAAGTGCTGGTTACGATTCGGCAGCAGCTCTATACACACATACAGACGCTTGACTTCAAGTTTTTTGACAGCAGACCGACCGGAAAAATACTCGCGCGCATCATAGGCGATATCAATTCCCTAAAAGATGTGCTGTCAAACAGCGTCACAACGCTGATACCGGACTTTATCACCATCTGCGCCGTCGTCGGCATTATGTTTGTCAGAAATGCCAAACTTGCCGCTGCTGCCTTGATTAGTATTCCGCTGATGTTTGTGGGGGTATGGTTCATACAGGTACGCTCCCACAAACGCTGGCAGGTCTATCGTAAAAAGTCCTCCAATCTCAATGCGTTTGTGCACGAGGACTTATCCGGCATCCGCATTATCCAGAGCTTTACCGCTGAGGACGAGACAAAGGAAACCTTCCGCACACTGGTCAATGAACACCAGCGCTCCTTTATGGATGCTGTGCTGTATGCAGATGCTTTTGGCTCTGTCATCGACTTCTGCTGGGGACTGGGCAATGTCTCTTTGTGGTATACAGGCATTATGATTCTTGGTGTAGACACCGTATCTGTCGGAACTTTAGTCGCTTTTGGCACCTATATCTCAATGTTCTGGCAGCCAATCATGAACCTCAGCAACTTTTATAACCAGCTTATCACCAATATTTCCGGTGCAGAGCGTATTTTTGAAATCCTTGATACCGATGCGGAGATCGTGGATGCAGAGAATGTGACGCAGATGCCTGAAATTGTGGGCGCAGTTGATTTCGAGCACGTCGGATTTTCTTACGAGGAAGGAATAAACGTTCTGGATGACGTAAGCTTCCATATCTGTCCCGGCGAGACAATCGCACTGGTAGGACCGACAGGCGCCGGCAAGACCACCATCGTAAACCTGATCAGCCGCTTCTATGATATTCAGCAGGGCACGATCAAAATCGACGGACAGGACATCAAAAAAGTCAGCATCGAGAGTCTCCGGCAGCAGATGGGCATTATGACACAGGATAATTTTCTCTTTACGGGAACCATCCGTGAAAATATTGCCTATGGCAAACTTGACGCAACTGATGATGAGATTATCGCCGCCGCAAAAGCGGTGCATGCGCATGATTTTATCGCCAAACTACCAGACGGCTACAACACCAAGCTTGAGGAGCGCGGAGGCGGTCTGTCTGTAGGTCAGAAGCAACTGCTTGCCTTTGCGCGTACTATGGTCAGCATGCCCAAAATACTGATTCTGGACGAGGCGACCTCAAGCATTGACACCAAGACAGAGCTGCTGGTGCAGGACGGTATCGAAGCCCTGTTAAAAGGACGCACCTCCTTTGTCATCGCACACCGTCTGTCCACCATCCAGAAGGCAGACCGCATCTTTGTCATCGACAACGGCGGCATCGCTGAACAGGGAACCGCCAAGGAACTCATGGCAAAAAGAGGCGCTTACTATCGGCTCTATACAGCACAATTGCAGGATGTCGTGTAAAATTTAATCAAAAAAGCACGGGTAAGGATACTTTTCCTTCACTCGTGCTTTTTTGCTACATTACGCGCTTCTGCGTTCCAGCTCCTCAATCCGCTTTTCTATCTTATCCAGACGCTGTTCTATTTTGTCAAAGCGTTCATCCATTCGCTTGTTTATACGAGTCTCCATGCGTCCCATCTCCTCAATGATGGTATTAAACATTGATTTCATTTCTTCACTCATTTATAACACCCCCTCAATCTTTAGATATTCCTATTATACCAGATTCCGCCGCTTTTTCAAGCGATTTCAGAAGACAAACACACCTATACATACAGAAAATGATACATCTTTTGAAACAGCTCATCCACGTCAATCGGTTTTGCAATGTGCGCGTTCATGCCTGCGCTGAGTGCCTTCTCCACATCCTGTGCAAACGCGTTTGCCGTCATTGCCATGATCGGGATTGTCATAGTATCCTTTCTATCCATGCTGCGTATTGCCCGCGTGGCAGCATATCCGTCCATCCCCGGCATCTGGATATCCATCAAAATCATGTCATAATGCCCTTCCATTGACTGACTGATCAAGTCGATCGCCTCCTCTGCATCCCACGCACAAGTCACATGCGCATGGGTATGCTCTAGAATCGCTGTGATGATCTCCATATTCACATCATTGTCCTCCACCACCAGAATCCGTTTCCCGGTGGCATCGAGCACCGCGACGCCATCCTCCTGCCTGAAATTCTTCTGTATCTCTTTATCCTTCTTAAAGCGCACATGGACCAAAAACTTCGAGCCGACACCAACTGTACTCTCAATCCTAAGCTCCGCTCCCATGGCATCGAGAATACGCTTTGTGATACTCATACCAATACCGCTGCCCTCAATCTTCTGTACATACTTGTCCTGCGCGCGCTCAAACGGCTGAAACATCTGATTCTGGATAAACTCCTCTGTCATGCCGACACCTGTATCCTCCACAACAATGTCAAAGACTGCATAATCTTCATCATCACTGCATTCCTTGACAGCCGCACGGACACGTCCAAACGCTTCTGTATACTTGATACTGTTGCTGACCATATTCATCAAGACCTGTCTGAGCCGCACCACGTCCCCCATAAGATTTACATGTTCTGCCTCACATGTCATTTCCAGCTCAACCTTGCGTCCCCTCGCCATCTGTGACAGCACCACATGCAGATTCTCCACCATCTCCGTCATGCTGAATTGGGTTTCCTTCAGCTTGAGCTCATCCATCTCAATCTCTGACATGTCCAGTATATTGTTCAGCAGATTCAGCAGCTGGGTTGAGGATGCTGTTATCTTATTGAGGCATTCCCAGACTTTATCCTTGTCGTCAATATTGTACTTGGCAATATCTGTCATGCCGACAATCGCATTCATAGGGGTTCTGATATCATGCGACATGCTCGCCAAGAAGTTTGTCTTGGCAATATTTGCCTTCTGCGCATTCTGCTTTTCCTGTTCTGCCTCAATCACTGCCTTCTCGATTCGTTCTTTCTGTTTATTTTCTATATAATTCTGATATTTCAGAATCAGTCCGATCGTGGCAGCCACCAGCAGAATTGCGATCAGATTATCCTGATAATAATAGAAATCGTTGTCTATGTATTTGAAGGTGTCCTGATGAAAATAGCCGTACATGACAATAGCCGCATCCGTTACCACAGTGAGCACCAGCAGTACCTTGAAATAAATGCCTTTTGTCATAATGCATACAAGCAGAATGCCAAAGGTGAGCCACACCGGCATCCCCGACTCAATCCCGCCGCCCTCTGCCCACAGAAACATGAACGGAAAAACAATCAGATTGACCGGCGCAACAATCAGCGCATAAAAAAGCTGTATTTTCTCATGATATTTATTTGCCAGCACTGCCATCACTACCAGATAAATCCACAAGATGGACATTGCCAGTATCCCGTCGTGCTCATATCCCATCAAAAATTCAACGGACACGAGGATGGTAAGCGCTGAAATCTCTATCCATATGATCGCATTGTACACCCATATTTTTGATTCTGTCTTTTCAATGTATTTGTCAATCTTGTCTTTTAATCTCTGAAACATATCCATCTCCCTTCTCAGTCCAAATCTTCATCCGATAACTCCATAAACCGTGAAAATGCTTCCTCGTGCATCTTAGACACTGCCTGCGGATTTCTCTTCAAAAGAGAACTCATGCGCCCATATTCTTTCTTGGTCTTTGCACTGGCAGCCTTTTCCATAATCAACTCCAACGCCGAATTAATCTTTCTAAGCCCCGCCTCTGACCGTTCTTTGAGTTCCCCGCCATAAAATGCAGACGCAACCTCAAAATGTTTCTGTATATGCCGAAATTCCTCACTGCTCTCCTCAAGACTCAATAGAACCTCCTTGAGATTGAACGCTTCGCGCACACTTTCTGCCATATCAATTGAGATATAGACAGTGAGCACAAATACCATCACCTCCAGCAGATTTTCATTCATGCGCATCACAAACCGTTCAATCGGCGTATGTCCATACAATGTAAGAATTACAGAAAATACTCCCCATGCCAGCGACGAGGTCACACAGATATGGCCATTGAGATTCAGACGCTGGCTGCTGTAGTCCCAATACCGCACATGAAACATCTTCTCCATCACCACGCCGGTAAAATATTCTAACAGTGTCGCACTCGTCATTCCCACAAGAAACACCAAGCCCGCATTCGTTCGAAACGGCAGCGTAAAAATCAGTACAACAATCGCACCGGAACCATAAATCGGGAGAAACGGCCCTCTCATAAATCCCCTGTTGACCCACTTTGCCTTCAATACAGAGACATAGCATGTCTCCCAGACCCATCCCAGAAAACAGTAAAAGTAAAAAAAGAAAAGCCATGTCGAAAATGTATAGATCATCTATCTTCCTCCTGTCAGTATTCCTCAACACACAGCAGCAGTATGCCGCGCTGCACTTCGACCTCCGCGGGTTCTCCTATAAATTCATTGCTCACTCCAATCGGAAACTCCTGCTTGACGGTTACCTCGTCCAGCAGATATTTCAGACCGCGCTCGGAGACCCCATACGCATCTCCTCCATAGGCAAAGACCGAAATGCGCCTCCCCCTCTGGGAAAAATCTGCTGGAAAGCACATCTTTGTATCCTTTATCAGCATCAGTGTGACATCATCCCCCACGATGGTTCCCCTTGCTCCCCTGTTCATTAGATACAGCAGGCACTGAATATTTGCCAGTGTATGATCCAGTCTGCCGCCCAGTGCACCATATAGTTCAAACTGCTCATAACCTGCCGCCAGTCCTTCCTTTATCGCTGCGAGCATATCTGTATCATCCTTTTCGACAGGCAGTCTTTTCACCTGCAAGGAATCTGCCAGCGCCTGTGTTTGCAAGGAATCCATGTCCCCCAGCACCAGATCAGGCGTCCTTCCTATCCGGGTCAGGTACGCGAGCCCCCCGTCTGCTGCAATGCACAGATCTTCTTGCTTCACTGCCAGCCGTCTCTCAAGCAGCTGCGTGTCACACACACCCGCCCCGATGATAATACACTTTCCCATACGCCTTCCCATCCCCTCTTATCCTTATCCTTCTATCATATAGAAAAAGTCCGCCAAAGTCAAGCCTTGGCGAACTTTTGTTCTAAATCTTTTTATCCTGTATCAGAAACTCTTGAATACATCGGTCTCTTTCTGTAATGCAGCCGCAATCAACTGGTTCTCATCCATTCTGTTGCTGATATTCTCCATATCCGTCACAAGTACCTGTGTGCTCTCCGCTGCGCCTGTTACGCCTCTAGCGCCATCCTCAATGGCATCTGTGATCGTCTCAATAGATGCCGCAATCTCATCCACCGCACGCTTTAAGTCATCCGTCTTTGTCGTAAACTCATTCATAACACCCTCTATGTATGTGGCATTATCCCTGTACTGTTCACCGCTGCTCACAAAATTCTCAAATTCCGGCAGAATTGAATCCGTCATATATTCCACAAGATTGTTGGAATGTCCTGCAAGATTATGTACTGCGTTAATCACGACGCTGTTGATCTCCTGAATACGGTTTGCCGTCTGACGGCTCGATGCCGCAAGCTGCCTGATCTCATCTGCGACAACTGCAAACCCCTTTCCTGCCTCCCCTGCGCGCGCTGCCTCGATCGAAGCATTTAACGCAAGCAGATTGGTCTGGCTTGAAATCTTTAAGATGTCATTTGTCAGTCCATTTACCTGTTCTACGCTCTTGCTGTCCTCTATTGCCTGATTTAATACCTCAAGAATCTCCTGCACCTTTGTGCTGGTCTCCTGCATGTTTGTCTTGGCATCAAGCTCCATCTTATCAGCATTTTCTTTCATTCTCTTAGAGTATTCATTAATGCTGTTTGACTTGTCTGCAATCATCTCAACCTCACTGCGCACAGAGTCTGCATTCTGGTTAATGATCGTTGCCGAATGCCCAACTTCCTGCATGGTAGCCGAGAGCTCCTCTGTGACTGCTGACAGATCGGAAGCGCTGTCATTTGAGGTCCTGACACTCTCCTGCACTTCATTGACAACCTCCTCGAGCTTTCTTGAGTTTTCGATAATCATTTTCATGATGCTTTGCAGCTTCGCCATAAAAGTATTGATACCATTTCCCAGATCAGAGATCTCATCATTTGACAAGATACTGATTCGCTTGGTCAGATCTCCCTCACTCTGGTCAATGCCCCTGATAATGTCATTGATCTCATGGTTTGCGACAATTAGTTTTCTAATAATTAAGATAAATACGCTGTACAATGTAATCAAAAGAGCAATCACACTGAGTACCACAATAATGGTATTTTTTAATACCGCTTTATTATATTCCGTTGTCAATGCATCACTCGCCTGCATGGCACTCGCCTGCGCACGTGCCATCATACTTTCCACCTGACGCTGCATCTCATCACTGCATTGCTTGATAGTGCTGTTCGCAAGTTCAAACGCCTTTTCCTTCTCTGCGTTTCCACTGAAGGCCATCAAGTTTGCAATCTCATATTTCATCGTCTCATAATTCGATAGAATCGTATTATATGCAGAAGCATCCTCCTCCTCAAGATTGTCCTTAAATTCTTTCAGATAATTATCCAGAACCTCCTCTTCTGCACGCACATCTGCCACTGTCGCAATCAATGTATCCAGATCTGTTGCTATAATATGAGAAAGTGCCTTCTTATGAATCTCTTGCAGCTCTTTTTCAATATCACTGAGATCAGAAATATTGACCATATGCTCATCTGAAATTGTCACTGCTGTGGTATTGACCTTCTTTAAATTACTGATTGCAGCAGTATTTGAGAAAATCGCCAGTGCTCCAAGAATAAAAACCGGAACTAAAATGATGATTGTTATGCTCAACCGCATCTTATTATTCATTTTGTTCATTTTGTTCCCTCCTTATTGTACCACTGAAGCAGTGATGCCTTTTACAAGCCTGTCCATCAAGTCCTGCATCGGCATATTGTCTGGATTACCCGCTGCTATAGTATCCGCAAAGCTCGTGCAGGCATCCCAATAACTGTTGCCCACCCGCTGTAGCACGCCATACTGTGACTGTTCAATGACAGCTGCGATTGCCGGAACCTTGCCCACTGCGTCAGATGCTGCCGCCACTGTGTTTGCAGGCCCTTGGCTTCTCTCCTCAAACCGCAGGATCTGGTTCTCCTCATTTGTAATCCAATCTGCCAGTTTATGTGCCCACGCCAAATGTTCTGAGTACGCATTGACCCCAAACATCTTATATCCCTTAAAGGAGGACATCTGAATCTGCTGGCCATTACAGGTATAGGTTGGCAGTTTGCATGCGCGATAATTATTTCCCCATGCTTCCTCCACTGCCACTGCATTCCACACACCACTGATTCCAGCAATACAGGTACCATCCCTTACACCTTCAATAAAAAGGCCATCCGCCTGCGCCACAAAACCCGGATGTGTAGCAATATTCAACAATGCCTGCCCTATATCAACACCTTTAATGCTTCCCTCTGTGGCATTCCAGTTGCAGTGGTTTGTCACCCCATCATCGTTAATGCCAAAATCAAGTCCTGTATTGCCGAAAAATGAATACAGATACCAGCCAGAATTAAACTCCATAGATATTTTCTTTTCATTCTCGGCTGCCACCTCAAGGATTCTGTCAAAAGTTTGTACATCCGCATCTGATAAATATTCCTTATTATAATAAAGGAAATAGCCATTGTCCGCTGTATATGGATAAGCATACAAAGTGTTCTGATAACATGCTGCCTCTACTGCATCTGCAAGATTCGCATTCTTTACCGTGTCCTGATTCACTACCGGTGAAAGTGCTCCGCCTGCTATCAGACTGTACAGCTGGTCATCTGGCATAGAGAAAATATCTGCCGCATTATGAATATCTCCTAAAACATTTTTTCTGGTATCCGCATCGCCCTTTGGCTCGATCGTGATCTCAAAATCAGCCTGTCCGGCATACTTCTGCTCAAAGCTGTCGATCATCTTCTGCAAATTCTCTATATTTGCCTCCTCGACCCAGATTCGCAGTGCCACATGCCCTGAGTCCAACTGTTCCCCTTGATTTTCCTGCTCTGTCTCCACTTCTGCGCTTTCCGCCTGCTCACCGCTTTTTGTATTTCCACAGCCAATCAGCCCTGTCGCCAGCAAAGAAACAGATAGTATTGTCACTAATAATTTCTTTCTCACAGTCATTCTCCTTTCGTTTATTATTTTCCGACAATTACCTACCATTTATTTTATACTATTTTAATACTTTTTACAACGAAAAATTTTTAAGCATTTTTAAGCGATTCTGCACGTTTTTAAAATCTCCGCTCATCAATAATGGTCACTTTCCTTCTATTATATAGCCGCGTTATCCCGCTCTCATTAATATGAACATTTGGCTTCATACCTATCACTTTGCCCACAACGTCTGCTACACAGCGTTTCACCATCTCTCCGTTATCCGACTGCATCAGCTCATCAATCCGGCTGCTCTCGATGCATACATCCACTATATCAAGACCATGCTCTCTCTTGATCGTCACGATATAAGACGCCTTGATCTCCCGCAGTTGTGAAAGCGCGTTCTCGATACTAAATAATAAGATACTGTTTCCGCGAATATAGACGATGTCCTCTGTTCTGGCGCAAATTCTGTCAATTCTAGCTGACGTTCTGCCACATTCACACTTCTCATGGTTGATTCTCGTGATATTCATTGTCCGAAAGCGAATCAACGGGATTCCCTGCTTTTGAAGCGTTGTAAAGACGATCTCTCCCAGCACGCCATCGACCACCGCAATCAAGGTTTCTGTGTCAAGAACCTCAGCAATAAAATAGTCTTCCTGAACATGCATCCCATTCTGGCACTTGCATTCGCCTGCCACGCCAAGCCCCATCAGCTCATCCATTCCATAAATGTCATACATCCTGATGCCAAACACATCCTGAACCTTCTTGCGCGTCTTGTCTGCCCAGAACGTTCCGCCGCAGACTGCCGCCTTCAGCAATTCGCTGCTCATTCCCTTTTTCTCTATCATGCGCGCCAAGTGCATCAGATAAGACGGTGTCCCTATGATTCCTGTCACATGAAACTTTCTGATCGCGGACATCAAATCCTTTTTGGGGTCCGTGGGCATGGGGATTGCAGTTGCTCCAATTCGCTCTGCTCCCGAAAGCGACCCCAGCCCTTCTACCCAGTTCTCAGGGTCATACGCAATCTGAATCACATCGTTCTTGCCAAGCCCCGCCATTGCGATTGAGCGCGCCATGCACTCACTCCATAGATTGAGATCATTCTGTGTATACCCGACGATCAGTTCTGCCCCGGATGCACTGTCGATCGTGCCATATCTGACAAGCTTGCTCACAGGCACGGCAAACATGCCGTTTGGATATGCGTCCTGCAAATCCTCACTTGTCGTAAAAGGCAGCTTGGACAAATCCTCAATTCCCCGGATATCGCCGGGCTCAAGCCCCAGTTTTTTCATTTTTTTTCTGTAATACCCTACATTGCGGTACATATACCGCACGAGTTTTACCAGTTGTTTTCCCTGCAAATCAGCCATTTGATCACGGCTCATACACTCTTTTTCTTCATTCCATATCATATGAGTCTCCTCCGATTCTACATTTACTATACTAATTATCCACCATTTATTTTGCTATTGCAAGCAGTATGATGAAAAATCATTGCACATATTTCAAAATAATATGTACATAATGCCATATTTTTTACTCATTTTTTGTACAATCTACTATTTTTGTAAAATTTAAATGGATTATACTCATGAATATGTTATAATGGATTTATCTTATTTAGCAGGAGCGGGACTACAAATGAATGAAGGTATCAAGAAAAGAAATTATATAGTGTATGCGCTGGCTTGTGTCGCCATCTGCATCTTTCTGTTATTCATCTATTTTTACGACAGGGCAACAGATACCCGCCAGCAGCAGTCTGCTTACGCGGTTACAGAGTGGACTGATTACTCCAAAAATATGTACATGAAAAAAACCGTTATCTCGGGGACGCTCTCCGTGGATGCCTCTGTCGGCAATGTGCTCGCTTTTTACTCAGTCCACCAGAATGTAAAGGTTTATGTCGGCAGTACGCTCATCTACCAGTACCCTGTCGCCAACAACAATCCTTTATCGGAATCGCCGGGCTACTGTTGGAATTTTATCAACTTGCCGTATAATATCAACAAGCTTGAAATTGTAATTACGAGTCCCTACAAGTCTTACCAGAAAAAAATACCTGTTTTTTATGTCGGCAATGATTTTTCACTTCCGGCTCATATTATCACTGAAAATATCCTGCCGTTTGCACTCTGTATCATTATGTTTGTGCTCGGTTTTGTTCTGGTGGCATACCATCTGTTTGTATCGCGGAACATCAACACCAGCGGGAAATTATTAAAATTAGGAATATTTTCATTGTTTTTGTCTGTGTGGTCCATCAATGAATGCAGCATCACGACATTGATCTTAAAGAACAATCTCGTGACCTCCTACCTTGCATTCCTGTCACTGATGCTGCTGTCCATTCCTTTTGCAATCTTCGTCCAGACTTTCTATGAGGATAACAGCACGGTTTGGAACTGGTTCTGCGAGATCAATCTTTTGCAGATTATCATCTGTATGGTGCTTCAATTTACAGGCATTGCAGATTTGAGAGAAACCTTGTGGACGACACATGTCATAATGTGCCTGCTTGCATTGATTGTCATAGTACAATCCTACCTGCTGTATAAAAACGGGGTTCATTCCCATACGATAAAAGTACATATGGTCTGCATTGTCATCTGTTCTCTCTCGCTTCTGATGGATATTGTCGGCTTCTATTCATGCTCGTGGGATGGCAACACTTTTGGACGTTTAGGCTTCCTTACTTATATCATTGTACTTGGTCTGTCCTCCACGCGGGAATCTGCTTCCCTCATGAAGATGGGACAAGAAGCCAATGCCTATCAGACGCTTGCCTACACAGACCAGATGACAGGCCTGCACAACAGAACCTGCTTTAATGTGGATTTTGCCAGATTATCGGAAAATCCGACAGATGTGGCAGTGATTGACTTTGACCTGAATAATCTAAAATACACGAATGATACGTATGGACACAGCGCCGGTGATCTGTACATTAAGAGCTGCTCCAAGATTATCTATGAAATTTTCAACGGAATCGGGCGGTGCTACCGTGTGGGCGGCGATGAATTTGTGGCATTGATTGAGAAGGCCTCTGCAATCGACATGACTCAATATATGGCGATGCTGGAATCAAGCGTCGATGCATCCAACCGTGAAAACAAAAATTTGAGAATGAAAATGCAGATCGCCTACGGGTATGCTGTATACTCACCGGATTCCGATAAAAATCTCGAAGATACATACAATCGTGCAGATAAGATTATGTATGAAAATAAAAAAGCAAAAAAAGAACAACAGAAATTTGAACGTTAAACAAAACAAAAGAAGCAGTGATCGGACTACTGCTTCTTTTGTTTTGGAATTATATTTAGGATTATTTAGGAGCGTATCTTTATGAAAAATACCATCAGAAATACCATCCACTGTTACTGCCATAATTCCCATAATTAAAATTGTAATTACCATTACCATTAAAATAGGAATTGCTTGTGCCGTATTTATTGTAAGTGGAGGTTGCACCATACAGCTTGCTCAATGTAGAAAGACTGTTGGCCGCACCGTCTTCTATGTTCACCATCTTTTTGCTGATCTTTTCAGCAAAACCGCCCTCTTTTGCAAACACCTCTTTGACCTTCTCGAGATCTGCATTTTCGAGTGTTTTCTGGTCAATGACAAGCTCGCCGGATTTTGACACTGTGATGCCAATCGCCTTTAGGGCATCCTCATTTGCAGATACAATACTGTCGAGCGTCTTCTTATAAGCTAGGTTCGACACGCCTCCGATATCGCACAGATCATTGTATACTTCATTGAAATCCGATACGAAATCTTCAATCCCCTTCATGAGGTTCTTCTTGTCGTTCTCCTGTGCTGTCTTGCCTGCTTCGTCCTCCGTGTAGGACATCTTCCCAATCTTGAGCATCTTCTCAACATTGACCTGAATATTATAAGCCGACTTTTCCATCTTCTCATACATTGCAAGCTGCTTTGTCTGCGTCATGGATGCCGTTGTATTTGTTTTTCTCGTTGATGAGTTTGACCGTATCCGTGAGCTGGCGCTTGTCCGTGTGGTCCTGCTGCTGATCACCTTTCCCGCCCGGGCTCTCTTGGCGCTTCTTAGATTTCTTGACCGTAAAAGTGAATTTCTTGAACTGTTTATATTCATCGTGTTTCCATATCCTTTCTATCTTTTTTCCGCTTCTCTATTTTAAGAACGATATTTGCTGTATGTCTATGAACGATTCATGAATGTTTACGTAATATATATCGGTAACTCTGTATGAAATGTTAATATATTGACGCTTATTTTCTGAAAATTCTATACAATTCAACAAATCGCAACTCATACCACAAAATCAAATCCCCGTCCAACCTGTCTCTCATGCTGTGACAAAATATCTCTCCGGTACAAATTATCGGCATTCTCAATCTGCTGAATCAAATCTTCGACAGAGTCCGCGGTAAATGTCACCTCATCCTCGTAGTCAGCATCTCCTTCCAGAAATTCCTCGCGTATCACCCTGCGTTCCTCTCTGGTCTTTTCCAGTTTTTCCTCCTGCTTCTGCTGTTCTGCCTTCTTTGCCGCTTTCTTTTCCTCTGCCTTCTTCGCCGCCTTCTTTTTCGCCAGACGCTGCTGGGCAGCCTTGTTCTGCGCCTTGAACGACTGATCCATCGTCGCGAAGAACGACGCTGCGCCGTTGTCATTCACATTCATACCGCAGCTCTTGACAGAAAGCCCCATATTGGCAAGCTTGTTTGTGAGCTGTGACAGCCCGCTTGCTCCCTTTGCGATAATGCTCTCATACTGCTTGCGGTAATCCTCATCCTCCGCCATGCGCTCGATTTTATCCTCATCAATCAGCACGACCATCTTGTGCGTATTGGAATACTTTGACGCATTCGCCTTGGCAAATTCTTTCTGGTCCCTGCTCACGAGGATAAAGTCCAGATTGCCGTATTTCTTTTTGAGCTGTTCATAATATTTGGCAGCATTTTCGCTCAGCTCCGGTGCGCCGATTGTCCTGCCACTCACCTTTGTCTTTTTCTCTGTCTCTTTTGCTTCCTCTTTTTTGGTTATAGAAATATCGTCTTTCTTTGATGTATTATAATACGAAGCAACGCTCTCTGCAACAACGGGTGTCCCCGCGGAAATAGTACTCATCCTTCATCCCTCCCTGATTTTTATTGTTCATTTTCACTCTTACGCCTTGGCCTTAAAACCCGCGCTCTCTGCCTCAGATGTCCAGAATATACTGTTATAATGCAGCTGCTCCTCAATCTCATTGACATTGGTTGTTCGGATCACCGAACGGCAGGTATGTGCCTCACAGAGCTGTCCAATCTCGCTGAGCTTGTCTGACGCAAAGATTTCAGTGCTGATATTATTATAATTGTTCATATGGCAGATACAGCGGACAAGGCACCCGCCTGTGACAGCGATAATGCTGCGCAGGCTCTCCATACAATAGGACAACTGACTGAGATTGTCCTCAAGCCACTGCTCAATCTTTTTGTCCTTTGTCGCCCTGTAATACAGGCGCTCGCTGATCTCGACCTGATACGTATCCGCCTTCATGCACTCATACTTTCTCAGGATATATTTCTCATATTCTGCCGGATTTTTGTATCTGACTGCTTCTTCCTTTTTTTCTTCTCTCAGCATGTACGAAGTTCTGTCCCCTTTTATGCCTTGGTGTCAAATGGAACATACTGTCTGTCAAGATACATTTCCGTCAGCTTCTCCTGTTCCAGTACTTCCGGCAGTTCTTCCTCCAAAGCCTCCTTCATTGTCTGGTCGTCTTGGAGCATGTCTTCCAGCGTTTCCTCCAAGGTCTCCTCTGGCAGTTCATCGTGCCTCTCATCCAGGATTCCTTCATCCTCCACGCCAAGCGCCTCCTTCGCAAGCTCCTCGCGTCTCTCCTCGGCTGTCTTTGGTTCGAGCTCCTCTGCCGCCTCGGCAATCTTCTCGCCAAGCTCCTCCGCCTCGTCCATGCAGTGCATCATCTGTTCATAATTAAACTGCTTTTTCACCGCGTCGATCTGATCGTTATAATTGTTGTACAATGCCAGCTTCTCCGCGATCTCATCCAGCGTAGTGCAGTGCATATCTTTGAGTTCAGCCTTCTTTCCCTCAAAAAAATCAATCTGGGACTGTGTTTTCTGGATGCGCTCCATCTTCTCCTCTGTGCTCTTGAGATGATAGCCGTTATTCTGTGTAAATAAATTGTTAAAAGAAATATTCATACCCCACCCCTGTTTCTATGAAGATTTTAATAATGATACTACTTGTTATATCGGTCTGTATGAGCTAAGAATCAAGTATTATTTACAAGAAAATCGCTTTCTTTCCACTATCATCTGTGATATACTATAAGGCAAAACATCTTGATAGTGAAAAGGTTTAATCAGGAGGTATTTACCATGAAATCCCTGCCCCAGATCTCTGAAGCCGAGTTTGAAGTGATGAAAGTGGTGTGGCAGCATGCCCCCATCAGCACCAACGAAATAACAGACCATCTCGTAAAAACAACTGCATGGAGTCCCAAAACAATCCAGACGCTCATCAAGCGCTTAGTGACCAAGGGCGCTCTTACCTACGAAAAGCAGAGCCGGGTCTTTGTGTATACCCCGCTGGTGGGCGAGGAGGAATATATTAATCACGCGAGCAATTCCTTCCTCAAACGTTTCTATGACGGCAATCTCTCCGCCATGCTGTCCGCCTATCTCGATCAGGACCGCCTGTCAGAAAACGAGATTGACACCCTGCGCTCGCTCCTGTCCAAAAAGCCGAAAAAAGACAGCAAAAAAGGAGGTGTCTGAATATGGACCAGTTCATGATCCGCTTCCTGCTGTGCAACCTCCTGCTCAGCGGTATCATCGGCGTACTTCTCCTCGGAAAACGCCTGCTGAAAAACAGCCTGTCAAGCAGAATGCAGTATAATTTATGGTTTCTGCTGCTCGGTCTGCTCGCTGTGCCCTTTGTGCCTGTCCAGAAAATCAATTTCGCATTGCAGAAGGCCTCGGCTGCTCCAATAAAACCTGACGCAGCGGCTGCGGCTGCATTCCAGCCGGCAAACGCGGCTGTCTGGGTCAATGAGATCAGCGTCGCTGTCAGCAGCAAAACCCCTTCTGGCACGGGCTCTTTGTTCTTTTTCCTGTGGCTGTCTGGCATCGCAGGCATGCTTGTCTGGCTGATGCGGTCTGTGACTCGTTTTCACAGAATCAAACAATCCGCACTCCCGCTGCAAAATCCTGCGGTTTGCAGACTGTATCGTGACTGTCTGGCAGAGATGAATATCCGTAGGCACATTCCCGTCTACAGCACTGCATTTCTGAAATCTCCTGTCATTGCCGGATTTTTCAGACCCTGCATATTCCTGCCGATTCATCTGATTTCTGATCGTCATTTGAGAGATCTGCGATACATGCTGCTGCACGAGCTCCAGCACTACAAATACAAAGATGCTCTCGCAAATTATGTCACAGGCATTGCCAGCATCCTGTACTGGTTTAACCCTGTTGTGTGGTACGCCTTCCGGGAGATGAAAAATGACCGTGAAGTCGCCTGTGATTCCGCCGTACTAAATATGCTGGAAGCCGACGCCTATGAAGAATACGGAACGACGCTGATCAACTTTGCCGAAAAGGTATCCCGCCTGCCCTCTCCTTTTGCTACAGGCATTGGCGGGACGATGGCACAGATGAAAAAGCGGATTTTGAATATTGCCGACTATCAGCCGGCATCGCGCCAAAAAAGGCTGCATGGACTTGCCGTCTATATGGTAATCGCTGTCTTGTTATCCGGTTTTGTACCGTTTCTGACAATCCATGCCGCAGGCAGTGACCACTATGAATTAAAAGAAAAAGATAAAACGATTGCCAAGCTGAATCTTGACAGTGTTTTCGGTCAGAATCACGGCAGTTTTGTCCTGTATGATGCCGCTTCTGACAGCTGGAAAATCTATAACCAAAAAAATGCTGCCACGCGCGTAGCCCCAGTCTCTACCTACAAGATCTACAGCGCCCTTCTGGGGCTGGAATCCGGGCTGATTTCCCCTGAACAGTCACAGATCAGATGGAACGGCCAGAACTACCGTTATGACACATGGAACGCAGACCAGACCTTACAGACCGCGATGCAAAACTCTGTGACGTGGTATTTTCAAACACTAGACCAGAGCGTCGGGCTGCCAGCCGTTCAAAACTTTATCCGAAAGATCGGATACGGAAACCAGACTGTTGGGGAAAATCTGGCCTCCTACTGGGGCGATGGTTCCCTGCTGATCTCCCCCATTGAGCAGGTAGAGCTACTGCGAAAATTTTATGAAAACCAGTTTGGATTTACACCTGAAAACGTCGCGGCAGTCAAGGATTCTATCAGTCTATGCGCCGGCAAAAACGGCACACTCTGCGGAAAAACCGGCACCGGCGAAGAAAACGGCCAAAACGTTCTGGGTTGGTTTATAGGATATCTTGAAAAAGATGGCAGCGTCTATTATTTTGCCACCAGTCTTCAAAATGAGAGAGATGCAGACGGCTCTGCTGCGACCGCGCTGACACTTGAGATTCTGGAATCATTAGGATTGTATTCGTGTGATGAGGAGGCGGATTTATGACAGACATTCAGGAAAAATTAAAGAACTATATCTCATCAGAGCTGGAATACTGGGATTTTTCCGGTGTCATCCGCATTGTAAAAGACAGCACCATACTCTATGAGACCAGCCGCGGATTCGCCAGCATTGAATTTGGCATTCAAAACACCATGGAAACGCGCTTTGAGGCCGCTTCTGTCAGCAAACAGTTTACTGCATTTGCAATCATGCTGCTCTACGACAAAGGACTGCTGTGTCTTGATGAAAAGGCAAACCAGTATCTGCCCGACTCGATGCAGATTCCTGCGGACATCACGGTGCATCAGCTTTTGTGCCATACATCAGGACTGCACAACAACTATAATTTTGAGGATGATTTCTATGTGGGCGCAGACAGAATGCCTTATGACAGAGAGCAGTTTTTCAGAGACTGGATTCTCAAAGACGCGGGGAATCTGTCAAAGAAAAAAACAAGAAACTCCTTCAACTATAACAATTCCAATTACAACCTGCTTGCGTGGATCATTGAAACAGTCTCCGGGCAGACTTACAGTGAATTTATGGAGGAACATATTTTTTCCAAGCTCGGCATGACGCAGACGGCGATTGACGATGGACAGCGTATCCTCCGCAATAAAGCCAATAATTATATGCATGATTACGGTGTGCTCGTCCGAGTCCCCTATACCAACAGCCTGTATAGTATCGGGGCGGGCGCACTGGTTACGAACTGTGACGATCTGCAAAAGTGGTACGAATGTCTGAGAACAAAGAACCTTTTATCAGAACGCGCTTATCAGATCTTCCTGTCGGAAAACACGAACCACTATTGTTATGGTCTGGAATGGTATGCCCGAAACAGCTACCTCCACGGCGGTGATTTCCTTGGTGTGTCCGCCTACACCCATTACTTTTTTGACGAAAATCTGTGCATTCTCCTATTGTCAAATACCGAGTCCTTAGACCAGTACCGCCTGGGAACCGGCATCGCGGCAATCCTGCATAATGGTCAGGCGCCGCATTATTACAGACCAGAAGAACATCTGCTGGCACCGCAGGACCTCGCAAAATACACGGGAACCTATCTTCCCGGCAAGATACAGATCGAAGAAAAAACCGGGAAATTATATCTGGTTCGTGTCAATCAGAATATTCACATTGAATTATATTGTGTCGGCAAGGACAGCTTTATCCGGCGGTATGAGGAGCAGCAAACGCCGCACAGACTCATTCCAGATGGCGGAGGGCAGCCTTCTATATGGGGGTATAAACGGATCAGAGAGCCCCTTTAAAAATTTGCTCTGTCAACCGGACTGCGATTTCCTTGGCTGCGGTGCTGGTAACATTCTGATCGTCTGTTCTGCCCAGATACACACAGAAATATACCGTTTTATTTTCTGTATCATTCTCTGCAAATCCAGTAAACCATGCATCGACTGTAATGCCGTCCGCTTTGCCCATTCCTGTCTTCCCATAGATTTTGATGTCTGGATGATCGTACTCTGCCACCAGCATGACTTGTCTTAACTCCTCTCTTGTCCTTTCTGAATAGATGGAATCCAAGCCAAAAATGCGTTCCATCACCTGTGTCTGTTCCTTGGGCGAAATCAATAAGGACGACTCTAACCAAAATCCAGTCAGTGCACGATTGTTTTGATTGGTATTCAGACGCCCTTCCCAGTCAGAGATATCACAGTTGCCATATTGCAGTCTGTTAAGCGCCTCCTGCATGCTCTCCTGTCCAACCGCATCAATGACTTCCCTGAAATACCAGACACAGGAGGTACGAAATGCATCCCGAAAGTCCAGATCGCGGTTCCACGCTTCATTCCAGAATACCTCACCGCTCCATGTGCGCATGGAATCTTCTGGTTTCAAAATACCATTTTCCAGCGCAATCAGAGACGAGATGATCTTAAATGTGGAGCATGGTGACCTTGGCGTGTCCGCAAGTTCTGCGTTATAGACTGTATACTGTCCTTTCTTTACATCATAAAAAACCGCCGCCCCGTTCAAGCCATCAAAATATGCGGAATAGTCCGCTTCTATGATTTCGGGCACAGTGTCCTGCGGCGCTGTATCCGGTAAACTTACTGTTGCCTCTTCTGATTTCATCGTATCCGAAACGCTCTGCGGCGCCCTGTTAAATTCTATTGCTTTTTCCTCCTCACTGCTGCTGGCGGCACACCCACTGCACATCAGCGCACAAATCACAATATAACATAATATCCTCATATCTTTCTCCTGCCTTTCCTGATTTTCGTCAATCTGTTCTTACATTATCTGCCTGCGCTGCCTTTCCTGTCAGGATTGCTTCCTGACTTTCCAGATCAAAATAGTAATTGAAAATACTGCGCCCGACTGCTGTCGCATTGGAAGAGCCATATCCGTTTGCGATTCGGACGGCGACTGCAATCTGGGGATGATCTGACGGCGCATAGCCGACAAACAATGCATGGTCCGGCCGGTTCTTTGCTTCCTGCGCCGTACCAGTCTTTCCCGCAACGCTGAGTTCCATATTTTTTAAGATGGAATTATTCTGTGCAAACTGCTGCATTCCAGTATGGACTGTATCCCACACGGACGCTGGCAGCTCCACCCTGCCCATTTGTACAGCTTTGTTCTCTATGCATCTGCCATCTGCGCCCGCAATTCCTTTGATGAGAGAAAGGGAAAAAACATCTCCTCTGGAAGCGACTGCACTCACATACCTTGCCAGCTGAACCGTCGCATAGTTGTGCGTCCCCTGCCCGATCGCCGAGGGGATTCCATACTTGTCTGTCACATGCGGTTCTGACTCTGTAAGCTCTATGCCAGACTTTTTGTCCAGATAAAACATTGCTGCATACTTTTGCAGACTTGAAAGCGCCTTGTTGTCCACATAGTCCGCCCTGTTCCCTTCTCCCATACGATACGCAATCTCACACATGTAATCATTGCATGAAAATTGCAGTGCTGTCGGTGCATTGGCCACGGTTCCATGTCCCGAATGTTTCCAGCAGCGCAGCTGCTCTACCTTGTCAAAGACGCCGTCACAAAGTACAGATGAATCCGGTGTGATGACCCCCTCCTGCAAGCCTGCAATGACCGTGACGGGCTTTAATGTAGAACCGGGCGCTGTCAGCTGCTGTGTCGCCCTGTTGTACAGCGGAAGCGACCGGTCCTTTAACAACTGGCTGTAATATGCCGCATCCATCTGGTTTGCCAGACGATTGTTGTCATACCCCGGATAGGATACGAGCGCCAGCACTTTTCCAGTCTGCGGCGAGACGATGACCGCCGACGCAGAACAGGGGTCCAGCGCAAGCTGTGCCGGGGTAATTTCCAGATGCTGTATTTTCCTTTTGAGAAATGTGTAGGCATCCATACTGCCTGACATGAGTTTGTCATAATCTTCATCCGTATCAGGCAATATCTGCTGGTCATACAAAAGCCTGCACACCTCTTTTCCTGTGACGCGCTCCTCAAAAATCAGCCATTTAAAGAGTATCCTGTCAAACGCCCTGTCCGCCGTAAGCTTCTCCTGAATGGATTCCACCAGAAGCGCATACATCTCATCGGTCGTAAAATACCCTTGTTTCGAATGAACCAGTTCCTGTTCAATCCAACCTTTTTCAATCGCATGTGTCAAAAATGTCCTGACGCTGATCTCCTTATCTTCCTTCCATTTTCGATACCCGTCCTCTTTTAAAACCCCCATCTCACTCATGATATAAACAAGACATTCCTGCATTTGCGCTGAGAACTGCTCAAAACTGCCTGTCTCCTCTAAAAGCACTGTCTGCAATTCTTTCTGTACCTCCTCCCGCTTTGCATCCAGCGCTGCCGCCATGCTTTGCTCTAAATCCGTAGCCCCCTGCTGTCTGAAAGCTTCCAGCTGTATCACATAATTATCAACCAGCGCCGCATAAACCTCATAAATTGGAATGCGGATTTGAGAGGAATCCGAGATATGCGTCTTGTCAAAATACTTTGTATTGACTAAATTGCTGGTCAAAATGCCTGCAAGCTCCTGCTCCAAGAGACGATAGACCGCCGTTTGCAGATCTTTATCTATGGAAAGATACACATCCTTCCCGCTCACCATCTCCTGTAGTATCAGGTCCTCCCCAACTATTTTCCCCCGGTTGTTGACCGTAATCTGCCGCTCACCGTCAAACCCTTGAAGCTGGTTTTCGAGATACTGCTCTATCCCGGCTTTTCCTACAACGGAATCCGCTGTGTAATTTTTATCTGAATCTGCGTATTGTTCCAACTCTTCGGAAGAAATCTTTCCAGTGTATCCCAGAATGTGCGAGCATGCCTCGCCTCCTGTATAAACGCGTTTCCAGTCCTCACTGATCTCAATGCCCCTCAATGCAGAACTGTTTTCATAAATATAGGCAGCTGTCTGCTCTGACACATCCCTTGCAAGAACGACAGGTACATATTTCTTGTATTCATTTAATGAGAGCATATACCGGATTCCAACGACTGCCAGCGTCTCCTTGGCAGTATAGGTTTTCGGCAGATGATATTCCCCTCGTTCACGCTCAGTATACTCGCTGCTCCCCTCCCCGTAAAGTGCAAATCTGCTGTTGGATGAAAGATAGTCTACCAATGCATCCGCGCTCATTTCCCGCTGTCTGACTGTCATGTCCTCCGGGTCTGCCTTGCCGAATACATCTGCTTTAAATCTGGTCAGGGCAGCGCCTGACACGGTATATTCATAATGGCCTTCCTCATTTACCGTGATTTTCAATTCATTGTTCAACGGTTCCCGGTTTTCTTCCAGTTTCTTCACCACACGGTAAATCATACTGTTCAATGACAGCTGGCGCTGGCGCTCTGAGGCATAAGTGCCGTCATCCGTCATGGTAATCCTGTAAGACAGCTCATTGTATGCCAGAACCTCACCATTGCAGTCATAGATCGTGCCCCTTGTATTCTTGTCCCGAATCGTTCTGGTGGTCTTTAATTCGTACTCTTGAACATATTTTTGTCCGTTTACGATCTGTAAATCCCACAAACGATAAAGTAACACTGTCAAAAGAGCTGCAAAGACCACTTGCAGCGTGCCAGTTCGAAGTGCTGCACTGGTTTTTTTGACTTGGTTTGGTTTTTCATTGTTTCTTATTCTGCGGAAAGTATTCTTGCACGGATGGATTTTGGGACGAAATATCATCATTTTTTATCACTCCTTTTGTGGGATGTTGGATTCATTATAAATATAATATATTACATTTGTAAGATTTTAAGGTATCATGGTACTGTCTTTGTCTCCGATATCAATTGCATAATTCACGATACACCCGATTTTCGAGTGACATTCTGTGTTTATCTAAAATGAGTATATAAAAGTTCTGAATTAAATATTACAATAGTAATATTTTAAAGTCAAGTATTTTTCCTGTTTTCCAGAGCGTGTTTGAAAAATGCTTTTTGCCAAATTTAATAAGGCTTTACACCATTTTCAGAATCTGTTATGATAAAAATATAGAAATAGGCGTAAAAAGAAATTGTAAACCGAAAGCAGGTGTCAGCTCACAATGACGAACAATACAAAGGAATTAGAACAGCGTATTCAGGAACTGACAGCGCAGTTAAAAAGCCACGAAAACAGAGAATACAAATCACGGCTGTTTAGGAACTGTAGAAAAATAACTGACACATCTTGACTTGACTATTTCTCCGATTATGCATGTCAAAAAGCCTCGCCGTAGCCCGCTACGACTGCGTTTTTTGACATACATCCTCGAAGAAATATCCTGCGCAATATGCATCACTTATTTTCCTACAATTCCTTAGTTTTATTTTCGGCAGGGAGGAAAATAAGCATTGGACGCTGTCTCTCTACAATGCTATCCACGGCACATGCCACAAAGAGCTTTCCAGCATCACAATCAATACCATAGAGGATGTCGTCTATATGGGAATGAAAAATGATCTCTCCATCCTTGTCTCAGAAACTGTGAGCCTGTACAAATCCGTGGAATTATACGAACAGCAAAGCTCCTATAATCCGAATATGCCAGTGCGTGAATTTATGTATGCTGGAAAGCTGTATGACAAATTCATCCACTCGGCGAAATTAAATCAATACGGCAAAACGCTGCTGCCACTCCCAATACCAAAGCTCGTTGTTTTTTACAATGGTGAAAATGATACGAAGGACGAGATAATCTTGCGTCTTTCCGATGCATTTAAGGAAGAAATCCGCCAAAATCTGCGAAACAGATACTATGAAAAGAAAGAACAGCCAAGTGATGTCCAACTATCAGCCGAGGTAGAAAAAATTTTTCAAGAAGCAGCCCAGATATTGAAGTGACTGTTCGTATGATCAATATCAATTATGGACATAACAAAAATATACTAAATGCATGCAAACCTCTTGAGGAATATGCTTGGTTTGTGGCACAGATTCGAAAGAACATAGCCGCCAGCGGTGACAATTCTCCCAATAAAGCCGAGACTGCGATTGACCGGGCAATTCGTGAGATGCCCGATGACTTTGAAATCAAAAACTTTCTAATCTCAAACAGAACGGAGGTGAAGGATATGTGTCTGACTGAATACAATGAAACGGAAACCTTAGAATTATTCCGACAGGAAGGACGGCAGGAAGGTCAGCAGGAAACAATGCTGCTCAATATCAGAAAACTAATGAACAATACTGGATGGTCTGCTGATAAAATCATGGATATGTTAGAAATACCACAGAACCAGCGTAAAGCACTTTCTATCAGACTGGGTAAAAATTGTGAAAGGAGCTGTTAATCCGACAGCCCCTAAAACTTGCATCCGCCTATCTCAAGCGTCTTCCTCTCCCGCAGCCGCGACCTCCGCGCCCCCGTCCACAACCATATGTGCCATAATTATCGCAGATTCCGTCTCCATCTGCATCCACAAAGCCCGTTCCTGCGCCACAGCCATATGTGCCATAGTTATCACAGATTCCGTCTCCATCTGCATCCACAAAACCTGCTCCCATACCACAGCCATATGTGCCGTAATTGTCACAGATTCCATCTCCATCCGCATCCACGAAGCCCGTTCCTGCGCCACAAAGCTGCGCAGCATAGTTGTCACAGATTCCATCTCCATCCGCATCCACAAACGTGCAGGAGACACCACAATATCCGCAGCTCACAATTGTATCCGCATCCTGACTGCTTGGAATCTCTGCCACTTCTGCCGCCAAAGCTGTTGCATTGCTCATAATAAATACCGCTGCCATCGCAGCAATTCCTGACATCATTTTTCTCATGTCCTTGTCCTCCATCATTCCTGAGTTAAGGAACGGCAGAAATATGTCCTTCCTGCAATTCCTAAATAATTGATTTCACTCTATATACGAAAGACAGACTCTAATCCTTTCATATAAATAAAAAATTTTGCTTTATGATACAATTTCCCCCATTCTGCACGGAATCCACAAGACAGGCTCTCCCTGTCCCTCAATCTGTCTGGCATAACAAAGGACTTCTTCAAAATGATTTTCCAACAGGCTAAACTCATTAAACTTCGCCTGATGCAGTTCTTTTTGCAGTCCATTACACAAGAATGAATGAAAAATGCAAAGATCCCATCCGAGAATGTCATTTCCTATCCACAAACTGTTATCTTTCTCCCCGCTCATCAGCCCAAAACCATTACCACTCTTTAATTCCTTAGCCAGCAAATCAAAATATCGCGGCGTTGTCGAGAGACTCACCACACGGCAGGGAATTGCCGTACAAAATCGCTTATGAAACTCTTTGGCATCTGGTAATTTCAGAAATCTGCTGTCCACATCCAATTGTCTACGATGAAAAAGACGTTCTGCGCTTTCTATGCAGTCTCTGTACTGTTCGTTATTTAACTTTAATATATTTTGATATTCCCTGTGCTCACCTTCACCCGCACTTTCGGTCACACATTCCCATCTAGGATGCTGTTCTCCTATGCAGCGGCTCACCGACAGCACTTTATTTCCAACACCCTTCAATCCGCTGGGTGTAGTCTGTATCTCACATATATAGTATCCAATTACTTTAAACTGCTCCATCTTTTATTCCTCTGTTTTTTGAACTGGCTGATTGCGCTCCTCCCGTTTCTTTAGAAGCTGCGAGGTATCCAGTGTATCTTGATCCCGAGACTGTCTGCGTTTCTTTTTCTGTGGCACTGCATTTCTAACAGTCTGCTTCTGTGCTGTGCTTGACACATTGCCGCTTGGTGTCTCATAATCTGTATTTTCAGGCATCTTCTGTTCTTTTATGTGCCTGACAGCCGCTAAGAATGGCAGCCGCTTGGGCACATACTGAAGCCGGCGCACCGCCACATCTGCAAGAAACAGCACGACCGCAAATGCCAAAAGCCAGTTTGCCAGCGGATAGCTCTCCCTCTCACCTGCCGCGATCCGTGTCCAGATCTTGTCTTTTGCTGTGACCAGCCTGCCATACTGCTGCACAAATTTCATATAAGACGCAGCACTCACATCAAATTTATATTCGTCTGAAAACTGCACTGCGGCGGCAGCCGTCATATAGTTCTGGATTTCACCGTCCCTTGTACGGCATAAATGAAAACGGTACAGCCCCGCCTGCGGTGTGGAGAGTTTCGCGGTGTAGCTTCCCGGCGCAGATGCATGTAGTCTCTCCTCGGTCTTTTCCCCTTGGGGATTTATGATTGTCACAAAGATTTCTGTCCCGCTGTCAAAATCCTCTGTCTCATATAAAATCTCTGTCTGGTCTCCCGCTGTCACCACCTCCGCGCGGTCCTCACCCGCAGCAGCATTCCCAGTGGTATAATCCACGATGCGTTTCCAGAGCTGTACATAGTCTTCCTGTCCTGCAAAGCCACTGCTCCACTCCCCCGTGACATCGCTGTTCCATGCAGCAGTCCGCCCCAGCCCATACTGCCATACAGTAAGCACTGGGTCCCCTTTTTCACCGGAAACGATGAGCGGACTGGAGGCAGTTTTGGGCGTTGCGGCGATATACCCATACAGCGCTGGCCAGCCGTCTGCAAAAAGATTTCCTGTCAGCTCATGCCCGTTTTGTACTACTAGTGAAAATACTCCGTTTTGAATATAGCTGTCGCTGCCCAGAAAGACCTCCTGTGCAAAAATTTTCGGAATATCACTGGAACTGTCTGAATAGTAATACCTGCCGCCGCACTTGTCCGCCAACTGCTCCAAATGATACCAGTCTGCCCCTTCCCCCACTGCCACAGTGGAAAGAGTAATGCCGCTGCCTGTGTAGTCTGCGATAATATCCGAGTAGTCTTTCGTCTCGCCCTTACCGTCGGTCAAAAGCACAACATGCCTGACCGATGCAGGATTTTGGGAAAGCACATCATACGCCTCCCGAAGCGCTGGTTTGATCGTCGTGCCGCCGCCCTCCTCAATCTGGCGCAGCTGGTTTTTGACTGTCTGTTTTTCCTCCGCCCGCTGAAGCGGTGTCTGCCAATGATACTGGTTGTCAAATGTTAAAATGCCCACATAGTCTGAATCACCCAGATTATCAACAGCCACCTCTGCGGCGCGGACTGCCATATCCAGTTTGCTGGACTTTCTGCCATCCTCAAAACTGCTCATGCTGCCAGAACGGTCAATCACCATGACCATCGCCATTGAAGCAAGCTCATTAAAACTCCTAAGCTGCATATCCACTGGAAGCACCGTCTCAAGCACCGTATCGCGATACCCGCCCAGCGCATAGCTGTTTTCTCCGCCACAGCAGACAAAGCCACAGCCGTAATCCTTTACGTAAGTTTCCAGATTCGCCAGAAACCCGTCTGGCAGCTCGTCAATATAAGTATCCACCAGTATCATCGTCTTGTATTCCAGCATGGCATCGATCTCATCGGGTGCATTCAGCGCCGAAACCGTGCTGTAATTACATCCTGCCGCCTTCAATACGGAGGCAAAGCCAGACACATTGGCATCCTGCCCTGAGATTACAAGCACACGGGGCGGCATCTCCACGATAGAATATGCGTTATATGAATCATTCTCCGCGCAGGTATCGCCCTGTGCCTGCACCTGTACACGCAGGTTTTCCATCGCATTTCTTCCAGTCTCTGCACCCACCTGCGCACTGAACACAAACCGGTTGCGCCCCTTGTTGAGATGCACGCTGTTTGCCGCTGTCTGCCGGCTCCCGTCATAGAGCGCAAGCACCGCCTCCGTGTCATAATTGCTCTCCACCAGCACTGTGACTGAATACTTGTCGCCGGGATGAAGGTATGACGGCAGAACCACGCTGTCGATATAGGCATCCGGCATTTCCTCCTGTGTAAACAAAAGCGTCAAAAATTCTGCCCGGCTCGCTGTCAGTGCCTGCGCCATATTCTGGATGTCCCCTCTTGTCTCCTTGCCGTCCGTGAGTACGACAAGCCTTTTGCTGTACTCCGCCGGAATCATCATCAATGCCTTGGACACGGCATCCTCAAAATTTGTCGCTGTTTTTTCTGGTACTGTCATCAGTCTGGCATCATGCTTTTCACTTGTCAAAAACTGCTCAACCAGCGTATTTTTCCCAAAAGTCACAATTCCGTAGACATTGCCAGATGGCATATGGCTGATGGCATCCTCGAGATAGTCCTCCATCTCCCCAACATGCGCTTCATTACTGTTGGAATAATCCACCACAAACACCGTAGCGGTCTGGCCGCTTTTGTGATAGAGCCGTATTTCGGACAACGCAAGGAGAATACACAATACCAAGACACCCCGCACTGCCAGATAAAATCTGCCGCGATAGCGCATCTGGCGCACATAGACCACCCATTCCACTGCCAGCAGCACGAGCACCAGTATCAAAAAAAGTTTTCTGAGCGTCCGCTTTACCTTCTGGATGCCATGCCCGCCTGTGCTGCTGGCGGATGCCGCCTCCTTCCTGCCGTCTGACTCTGTGGCTGTCTGAAAGCGCACCACATAAGGCTCTTGAATTGTATCCTTGCCAATCCTGTAAATGCCAGCTTTGGAAGGACGGCTGTCAAATTGGGTTCTGTCAAGCTCTGCCCACGGCTGCAATGCGATCTCTTCCCCCGCATAACAGACCGTTGAGGACAGCCAAGATGTATCCGTGAGATAGTTCAGCGCTTTGGCTAAAAATACCGGAAACTCCGCCCGCAGCGGAAAGTCGGATTCACGAATGTCAAATCCCACCACGATTTCACGGACTCCGTCCACCTCCCTGTAATACCCAGCACAGCTTCCATTGTATTCCAGAAAACACTGTGCTCCCTCTGGCAGGGCAAAACAGTATGCAGTATTCACGCCAACTCTAAAGCCAGACAGACCCGCAGCCAGATCACAGTCTGCCACCTCAAGCACCACATTTTCGAGCGTCTCTGTCACGGTTCCTCCCAGCGCACCAAAAACCAGCCGATTTGCCGCTGCCGACGATGGTTTTGTCCCTGCGTCATAAATTACGGCATTGTATTCTATTTTATTTACATTATCCTGAAGCGCATTATCTGACGCAGATTTCGCAATACTTTCTCCTGTCACAGCCAGATACGCCTTTTCAATAAACGTATTTCCCGCTCCGACCAGCAGTCCGTGAAGCTGCTGTTTGCTTCCCTTTACTGCCTGCGAGATATTATCCCGCGCAAGGCTGTCCATAGCGCCTTGTGAAAAAGAAATCCCGCCTAGACGGGCGATTAGCACCTGCCCTTCCCATTCCACAGCCTCAAAGAAACAGAAAGTGCTCTCCGATGGCGTTAAATGCAGCTGCTTCAATGCAACCAGCTTTTCACTGGAATAATTTTCATCATATGTATCATTCGCATCATACAGGCTGACCTCAAATGAAACCTCCTCATCACTGTAATTTGCCACACTCACCATCACATCATACAGCCCGTCCTCCCGTCTGGTATATACGGTGTACTCGTTGGCAATGTTGGCGGACGGCGTGCCTGCCACATAGAGCTCTTTCCCGCCAGTGCTTTGCAGTTTTTCAAATCCGTCTGCCCCCTCCCCGTCTGTGCAGACAATCAGTGCTGCCGCCTCCTGTGCGGTATCTCCCATCAGCGTATCGAGGACATTTTGTGCCTGCACCAGCGTTCCGCCGCCATCGCTGCATTCAATCTGCTGCAACGTCCGCACCAAACTGTCTGTATCCGTAAGATCGACTGCCAGCAGCTTCACGCCCGAAGCATCGGTTGTCACAATAGAATATTTTGTATTCTCTGAATTTCGTACTATATCACAAGCGTATGAAATTACCTCCTCCATACGGCTCTTTCCCATATCACTGACATGCTGCATACTGCCGCTGGTATCCAGAAGCAGTATCTTGCGTCCGCCGCGCTGTCCATCCACCCTGATAAATGGCGACATCAGCGCAATCACCAGCAGCACAGTGATCAAAATTTGCAGATACATCAGAAGATTGTGGACAAATTTGTCAAAAAAAGTTCGTGACTGCTCATTTCTTAACAGCGCTTTCCAGAGAAGATTAGAGGAGACCAGATAGTCCTCCCCCTTTGGCTTGAGCAGATACAAAATAATGATGACTGGCACTACTGCCAGAAACAACAACGGCCATAAGCTCTCAAATATCATATAATTTCCTTAAATCCTCAAAAATCAGTTTATCAATCTCTGTCTCTGTACTGCACACCGCATAAAATGCGCCTGCCTTCGCACACGCGCGGCGGAGCGAAAAGAGAAATTCCTCAAGTGCTGTTTCATAGACTCTTATACTTGCCGCGTCCAGCGTCAGGCGAAGGGCACTATTATCCTCCATGTCTATCAGTTTTTTGGTGCCCGTCATTCCCACAGACAGCTCCTCACCCGCAAGCACCTGCAAAAGCACTGGGTTTTGTTTTCTGTAATTCAAAAAACGCAGCAGGTTTCCCAACGCCTCCGCTTGCGGTTCCAGAAATATATCCTGCAAAAAATCACTTAGGAGAATGGTCATGCCTGCCCCCTTTGACGGCAGTCTCCTGACAGCCTCCGCCACATCCACACGCCCCTCAAACGCAAGACCTGACAAAAACCGTGCCACCATCGGCAGCGCTTTCCTGCCCCCGCAGGCCACAAAGGGCATCTGCATGTTCTGCATGTCATAGAGCACCACCCGGTCCATATTATTCAGTCCCATGCAGGCAAGCGCCGCAGCCAGCGTACAGGCAAGCGAACTCTTACTCTTCATACCATACCTCATGGATGCGCTGGTATCTATCAAGACCGAAACAACCGTTTCCTTCTCCTCCATGTATTCCTTCACATAGAGCCTGTCTAGGCGCCCATAGGCATTCCAGTCAATGCGCCGGAGATCATCCCCCGGCATATATTCCCGAAAATCAGAAAATTCCGTGGAGAAGCCTTTTTGTACTGATTTGCGGTTTCCCGCTCTGTTCATAGAGGACTTGCAGCCCGTCGCCAGCCGCAGCCTTGAAAGTCTGTCAAAGAAAGCGGCATCCAGCATCTTCTCCATCATACTTTTCTGTCCTCCAAGATTTTCTGTATCAAATCATCCTCGCTAATGCCTTCACTGATTGCATCAAAACTTGGTATAATACGGTGTCTGAGTACAGGGTGGGCAGTCTCCTTCACATCCTGAAAAGAAACATTAAAGCGTCCTTCCAGAAATGCTTTTGCCCGCGCGGCGCGTATCATTGCCTGTGCTGCTCTCGGGCTTGCACCTTCACGGATATATGGATTGGGTGCATGCGTCGCCATCACAATCTCCAGCAGGTAATCCATCACCGCATCCGCCACAGGGACCTGTCCCACCAGAGCCCGCGCCGCCAAAAGTCCTGCGCCGTCAAACTGTCTCTGAATCTCTGGCTGCTGTATGCCCTCTGTCAGCTGTACAATTTCTTTTAGCTCCTTCTTTGAGGGAAACGGAACCAGAAGCTTGAACATAAAACGGTCAAGCTGTGCCTCCGGCAAAGGATAGGTTCCTTCATTTTCGATTGGGTTCTGTGTCGCAAGCACAAAAAAGGGTTCTGCGAGCACATGGCTTTCATTTCCAACCGTCACGGTATGTTCCTGCATCGCCTCGAGCAGCGCAGACTGTGTTTTGGGCGTGGCACGGTTTATCTCATCTGCCAGTACCAGATTGGCAAAGACAGGTCCCCGCTCAAATGAAAATACACTCCCCCGCTCATTTTTTATCATGATATTCGTGCCTGTCACATCACTTGGCATCAAATCCGGCGTAAACTGAATCCGTTTGAACGACAGATCAAAAACCTTTGCGATCGTGCTGACAAGCCTTGTCTTGCCCAGTCCCGGCATTCCTTCCAACAGTACATTTCCCCCTGTCAGCATGGCAATCATCACCTGACGGATGATCTCTTGCTGGCCGATCATTCCCTTCTGAATCTCCTGTTCACAGGCTGCAATCCGCTGCGCCAAATCCATCGGATTTTGCAGCAGGTTTTTATCAAATCTATCCATATCCCTCTCTCCTGTACTCATCATCATTGGTTAAAGCTCGAAAAATACTGCTTGATCACTTCTTCCATACCGCTCGGATACCGCCCTGCGGCAATCCCCTCATACGCCTTCTGCTCATAACTTCCAATCACAGACTCATAAGTTCTGTGTTCTCCCTCCCAGCCCAGTCCGTTCTGGGCGCGGAAATATTCGGAAGTGTCATGATTTACTGCATTTCCTGTGAGCTTTCCACTGTCAGCAATGTCATTTGGAATACTGACATAATCGTGCGGCGTACTGCTGTGCCCGTCTCCCCTGCCATCCTGCGGGTGATCTCCATGCTGGCTTTGATTGCTGTTTTGCCCATTTTGACCAGCTTGGTTTTGATTACCGTTCGCATTTTGTCCGTTTTGACCATTTTGCCCATTTGGGCTTGCGTTCTGTCCAGTCTGGCT
>ERZ779632.263-NODE-263-length-33829-cov-20.793717_pt1 | contig 33829 bp, 37 predicted proteins | sample MGYA00514194_ERZ779632 | MGnify/ENA primary metagenome ERZ779632 (study PRJEB29562, sample SAMEA4376704) | mouse gut metagenome | isolation source: Cecum | study: EMG produced TPA metagenomics assembly of the A DSS colitis mouse model was used to assess the... | reverse complement strand
GTTTTCCTCTGAATTTTTCCTTCAATCACCCTTGACTTCATACCACTGGACTTTCCATTCATAGACGGCCTAAGAGCAGCCGGTCAAGGCCGGCGCATCCCGCGCCGGGCCGCAGGGCGAAGGGGGCGCCGGGCTGGCAGTAGTAGCACATACCCCTGCCCTCCCGGCGGGCGGAGCAGGCTGCTCCGCCCGGACAGTCAGGATAGCGAAATCGGCTCATGACAATTCCTCCCTCAAGGTCAGTACCGCTCCAGCGACAAATCGCCGCTGACGGTGGTCATGGAGTAGCAGGGGCCGGAGCCGTCGCCGTAGACGGCGGCGCCGCCCTGATAGCGGAAGGGGAAGGCGAAGTCCGTCTCGCCGCTGACGGTCTTGTAGTGCAGGGTGAAGGGGCCGGCGTCCGGGATGCGGGCCTGGCAGTCCCCCGACTTGGTGGACAGCTCCATCACCTGGGGCTGCCTGGAGCTCTCCACATGGAGGTCGCCGCTCATGGATTTCCCCAGGAAGCGGGCCACCGCGCCGTCGGTCTCAATGTCGCCGCTGGCGGTTTTGACCATGGCGTCGTCCACCTGGCCGTGGAGGGTGATGTCGCCGCTCATGGTGTCGGCGTGGAGGTCGGCGCAGTCGCCGAACAGCTCCAGATCACCGCTGGCGGAGTGGAAGCGCAGCTCCTTGCAGGCGCGCAGGTGGCAGTTCAGGTCACCGCTGGCGGTGTTGACGGCCAGCTGGTTCACGTCCAGCCCCTCGCCGTACAGCTCCACGTCGCCGCTGGTGGTGGCGATGTTCAGCAGCTCCCAGAAGCGGCAGGGGAGGTGGAGCTCCACGTCGGCGGAGCCAAAGCCCCGGCGGGAGAAGAAGGAGGAGGAGGCGGTGCGCCCCTCCCGGATGGTGAGCACCCCGTCGGCGGAGCAGGTCACGTCCAGGTCGTCCACGTCGCCGTCGATGACCACCCCGGCGTCGGGGGCCTGGTTGGCGTGGATGGTCACGTCGCCCGCCACCGTCTGCACCACGATGCCCCGCAGGTCCTTGAGCGCGCCCACGGAATAGGAGCCGTCCTGGTTGGCCTCCATGGAGGCGTCCTGCCCTTCAAAACGGGGGCCGGAGCCGGGCTGGGGGCCGCCCTTCCACTCGCCCCACTGGGTGAAGAAGCCGCCCTTGGCCTTGTCATAGCCAAAGCCGTAGATAATGTCCCGCTGCTGCTTGGGCCCCGCCCCGGCGAAGAACCGGCCCTGGTCGGTGTCCGCCTCCATCTCAAACTCCCAGCCGGCGGGCGGCGTGGGGGGCGTGGGGGGCGTGGGCGGCACAGGGGGCTCGGGGGGGACGGGAGGCTCGGGCGCGGCGGCGTCCTCGGGGTTGGTGTAGAAGCGCACGTGCACGTGTCCGTCGCCCTTGTCCACGGTGGTGCGGCGCTGGATGGCGTCCTTTGCCTGCTGGATGGCGATCTTCGCCTGGTCGATGGCCACGTTGCACGCCTCCTGCACCCCGGCCAGGATGGCGTCCAGGTCGCTCTGGGGGGCCTGGCGGGGTCCGTCCTGGGGCTGCGCCCCGTCCGGGCCGGGCTGCTCCTGGGACTGCTCCCCGCCGGAGCTGCTGATGATGACGGGCGGATGGACGCCGCTGTGGTTGATGACCACAGTGCGGCCGTCGGGGCGCTCGATGCGGGTCTGGCCGTCCTCGGTGGTGATGGTGGCCGCACCATCCTTTTTGGGTTCCACGCCCAGGTAGGCCAGCAGCTCGTCCACGTCGCCCAGGTCGTCCATGGAGCGGGTGAAGGCGGTCTCGTCGTCCACGCCCGCGCCGGTCATGTCCAGGAAGCGGTGGTACAGGTTGTCGGCCAGCTCCTCCACCAGCTCGTCCTTCTCGGCGGACTGGGGGGCGGCGGCCAGCCGCGCGGCCACCGTATCCATAAATCTGCGTTTGATGTCTTCCATTGTTCAGTCCTCCTCTGCTGAAGTGAGCGCGTCGAGCAGCGCGCGGGTGTTTTCCCATTCCTGCCGGCCCTCGGCCCAGCGCCTGCGGCCCTCGTCGGTGATGGCGTAGTACCGGCGGCGGGCCCCGGGGCCGTCGTCCCCCCAGTAAGAGGCGATGAAGCCGCTCTGCTCCAGGCGCTTGAAGGCGGTGTATAGGGTGGCCTCCTTGAAGCCATACTCCCCTTGGGTGTGCTGCGAGATGTTTTTGTTGATCTCATAACCGTAGTTGTCCCCGCGCATCAATTGTGCTAGAATAATGGTGTCCGTGTGGCCGCGCAGGGTGTCCGCTGAAATCGACATGGCGTCCTCCTTTCTTGTTCGTGGGGCGTTGCTGACTGGCGAGATACCCGGCATGCCTAGATACCTCATTAGATGAAGTAACTCTGTGTGCTTAATATAGCACGAGATACCTCGCCTGTCAAGGTATTTTCCGAAAAAATTTTTGCCCCACATTTTATGCGGGGCAAGGTAAGGAGATGTTGCAAAAATGAGCGAGTGCACCCATGACTGCTCCTCCTGCGGCGAGAGCTGCGGGGAGCGCGCCCAGCCCCAGGACCTGCGCAAGCCGGCCAATCCCCACTCCCACATCAAAAAGGTGATCGCCGTGGCCAGCGGCAAGGGGGGCGTGGGCAAGTCCGCCGTGGCCTGCACCCTGGCCGCCGCCATGGCCGCCCGGGGGAAGAAGGTGGGCATCCTGGACGCGGACATCACCGGCCCCTCGGTGCCCCAGGCGTTCAACATCCACCGCCGGGCGCTGGGGGATGAGGACGGCATCCTGCCCGCCGTCACCCAGGGGGGCATCAAGCTGATGAGCCTGAACCTGCTCATCGAGCACGAGACCGACCCGGTGGTGTGGAGGGGCCCCGTCATCGCCGGGGCGGTGGAGCAGTTCTGGACCGACGTGGTGTGGGGCGAGCTGGACTACCTGTTCGTGGACATGCCCCCCGGGACGGGGGACGTGCCGCTGACGGTGTTCCAGTCCCTGCCGGTGGACGGGGTGGTCATCGTCACCGCCCCCCAGGCGCTGGTGGGCATGATCGTCACCAAGGCGGTGCACATGGCGGAGATGCTCCAGGTGCCCGTGCTGGGCATTGTGGAGAACTACTCCTTTTTCCGCTGCCCGGACTGCGGCGGGGAGCACCCCGTGTTCGGCCCCAGCACCATCGACGGGCTGGCGGCGGAGCTGGGCCTGCCGGTGCTGGCCAAGCTGCCCATTGATCCGGCGCTGGCAAAGGCGGTGGACGAGGGCCGGGCGGAGGAGTATTCCCCCAACCCCATGGCGGGGGTGGCCCAGGCGCTGGACCGGCCTTAAAGCGGGAAGCTGCACCAAAAACCGCCCGGAGCGTTTTCGCTCCGGGCGGTTTTTGCCGTGGCTTTTTTAGTCCAGCGCCAGCGAGGCGGCCAGCAGTTTTTTGGTATAGGGGTGCTTCGGGTGGTCGTAGATCTCGTCCACGTCCCCCGCCTCCACAATTTCGCCCCCCGTCATCACCGCGACCCGGGCGCAAAGCTGGTACACCACCGCCAGGTCGTGGGAGATGAACAGGTAGGACAGCCCCAGCTCCTCCTTCAAATCGGCCAGCAGGCGGAGAATCTGGGCCTGGAGGGTCACGTCCAGGGCGGACACCGGCTCGTCCAGCACAATGAGCTTGCTGCCTTGGATGAGGGCGGCGGCGATGGCCACCCGCTGGCGCTGCCCGCCGGACAGCTGGGCGGGCTTGCGCTCCAGATGCCCCTCCTCCAGCCCCACCAGGGGCAGGAAGTCCCGCACCCTCTGGCGGCGCTGCGCCTTGTCCCGGACCCCGGCGGCCCGGAGGGGCTCCTCCAGAATCCAGCCCACGGTTTTGGCCGGGTTGAGGGAACCGTAGGGGTCCTGGAACACCATCTGGGGCCGGGGGCTGTTCACCTCCAGCGTCCCGGTGATGTCCGTCACCATGCCCAGCACGCACTTGGCCAGGGTGGACTTGCCCGACCCGGACTCCCCCACAATACCCAGCGCCTGGCCGGGGGCCAGCTCCAAAGACACGTCCCGCAGCACCTGCCTGCGGTCTTTCCCCCTCCCGTACCAGCTGCTGAGGCGGGAGATGCGCACAATGGGTTCAGCCATCCGCCTGGCCCCCTTTCAGCTTTTTCCGGGCGGGCCGGGAGGAGAGGAGCAGCTTGGTGTATTCCTCCCGGGGGTGGTAAAATACCTGGTCTACCGGCCCCGACTCCACAATCCTTCCCTGCTTCATCACCACCACCCGGCCGCACAGGGCCTTCACCACCCCCAGGTCATGGGAGATGAACAAAATGGCCACGCCCTCTTTGCGGTTGATGTCCTTCAGGGTGTCCAGGATCTGGGCCTGTATGGTCACGTCCAGGGCGGTGGTGGGCTCGTCGGCGATGAGCAGGCGGGGGCGCAGCACCAGGGCGGCGGCGATCATCACCCGCTGGCGCATTCCACCGGACAGCTGGTGGGGGTACTGCCGGTACAGCCCCTCGGGGTCGGACAGGCCGGCCAGGGCCATGGCGTCCAGCGCGCGGGCGCGGCGCTGGGCCGGGGACAGCCCCTTTTCGTGGATGCGCAGCGATTCCTCCACCTGCCTGCCGATGCGCATGGTGGGGTTCAGGCTGGTCATGGGCTCCTGGAAGATGATGGACAGCTCCCGGCCCTGGTAGTACCGCAGCTCCTCCCGGGACAGGGAGAGCAGGTCGATCCCCTCAAAGAGGGCCCGGCCCGCCACCGACACCTGGCTGCGGCGGATGAGGCCCATCAGGGCATGGGCGGTCATGGACTTGCCCGAGCCGGACTCGCCCACGATGCCCACGACCTCCCCCCGGTCCATCTGGAGGGAGAAGCCGTCCACGGCGGCAAAGGGGGCGCCCCTGTCGGTGAACACCACCGACAGGTCCCGCACGTCCAGCATCATGACGCCACCCCCATCCGCTCCCGGATGCCCTCGCCCACCAGGCCCACGCCCAGGATGAGCAGGATGACCACCGCCGCCGGGAAGGCGGTGCACCAGGGCAGGGTGAACAGCGAGCCCTGGGCGTCCTTGAGCATGTAGCCCAGGCTGGGCTCGGTGGGGGTGACGCCGATGCCCAGATAGCTCATGGACGCCTCCGCCAGCACCGCGTTGTTGAAGCCGATGGCCAGCCCGGACAGCAGGGTGGGCCAGATGTTGGGCAGGATGTGGACAAAGATAATCCGCAGGCTTCCCACCCCCATGAGCCGGGCGGAGCGCACGAAATCCCGCTCCCGGTACTTGAGGTACTCCCCCCGGACCAGCCGGGCGAAGCTGGGGATAAACAGCACCCCCAGCGCCCCGATGACGTTATACTTCCCCGGCCCGGTGAGGGCCAGCACCACCAGGGCAAGCAGTACGCTGGGGAAGGCGGCCACCGCGTCGCACAGCCGCATGATGAGCGCGTCGGCGGGGCCGCCGTAGTACCCGCACAGGGCCCCGACGGCCAGCCCGCACGCCGCCCCCACCGCCAGCACCGCCAGGGCGATGGTCAGGGTGGAGCCCGCCCCCTCCAGGGTGCGGGAGAAGATATCCCGCCCGTAGGCGTCGCAGCCGAACAGGTGGGCGGGGGAGGGGGGCGCGCTCCGGGCGGCGGCGCTCATGGCGGAGGGCGCATAGGGCGTCCAGAACAGGCCCAAAACGGTGAAGGCCAGCATACAGGCGGTCAAAATTGTGCCGATGGTGAGATACCAGTTTTTTTGTCTCATGGCTATGTCCTCTCAATCCGCGGGTCCATCGCCCGGTAGAGCAGGTCGGCCAGGAAATTGCACCCCACCACCGCCGCCGCCAGCAGCACCACGATGGCCTGGACCACCGGGTAATCCCGGTTGTTGATGGACGAGATGAGCACCCGCCCCAGGCCGGGGACGCCGAACACCTGCTCCACCACAATGGAGCCGGCCATGATGTCGCCGATGGCCATGGCCAGGAAGGTGACCACCGGGATCATGGCGTTGCGCAGCACGTGCCTGCGCAGGGCGGAGCCCCGGCTGTTGCCCTTGCTGTAGGCGGTGCGGATGTAGTCCTGGCCCAGCTCCCCCAGGATGGAGCCCCGCAGCAGCTTCACCGTCATGGCGCTTTTGGGCAGGGCCACCGCCAGGGCGGGGAAGGCCATGAAGCGCAGGTGGGGCCACAGCCCCTGCTCCAGGGGGATGTACTCCGGCTGGAACCAGCGCAGCACCAGGGCGAAGAGGTACATCAGGCCGATGCCCATGACGAAATTGGGCACCGACATGGTGATTTGGGTGAGCACGGTGACCGCCCGGTCAACCAGTCCCCCCGGCCGCCGGGCGGCGGTGAGGCCCAGGGGCAGGGAGATGAGCAGGATCAGGACAAAGGCGATGGCCGCCAGGGTGAGGGTAGCCCCCACCTTGGGGGCGACGAGCTGGGCCACCGTCATGTCGTACTTATAGGACTGGCCGAAATCGCCGCCGAGGAAGGCGGCCAGCCAGCTGAGATACCGCTGCCATACCGGCAGGTCCAGCCCCTGTTGGGCGCGGAAGGCGGCGATCTGCTCGTCGGTGGCCTCCATGCCCAGCACGGCGCCGGTGGGGTCGCCGGGTATGACGGAAAAGGCCGCGAAGGCCAGCGCGCTCACCAGCAGCAGGGTGCCCAGCAGCAGCCCCAGCCGCTTCAGTACCGCTTTGCCCACGATACCCCCTCCTTTCTGAAAAAGGGGGCGGGACGGCCGCGGCCATCCCGCCCTCCCGTGGTTTATTTGAAGTAGACGGTGGACATGTCGATGACATAGGTGCGGTAGAAGGTGAAGCCGTCCAGCGCCGGGTTTGTCACCGCCAGCTCGCACATATCCTGAATCCACAGGCTGGCCGCCTGCTCGTTGAGGATCTCCTGGGCCCGCTTGTAGAGCCGGGTCTGTTCCCCGTCGTCGGTGGAGGCCATGGCCTGGGCCATCACCTGGTCGTACTCCGCATTCTGGAAGTTGATGAAGTTCTTGCGGTTGTCGCCCATGTAGCGCACCAGCATCTCCCGGGCGGTCATGTCGTCGGCGGCGATGCCGCACACCGTGGACTGGTAGTTCCGCCCCCGGTACACGTCGTCCACCCAGGTCTGCCACTCCACGGGGACCAGCTCGGCGGTGATGCCCACCGCCTTGAGCTGCTCGATGAGCACCTGGGCGGTGTCCATGTGCTGGGCGTAGTTGGAGGGGGCGGTGATGGTCATGGAGAACCCGTCGGGGTAGCCCGCCTGGGCCAGCAGCTCCCTGGCCTTCTCCACATCCTGCCGGTAGGCCTCCGCCAGCTCGGGCATAAAGTATTTGGCCTGCGCGGGGTACATGCTGGTGCCGGTGGCCACCCCCGCGCCGTTGCACACAAACTTGATGATCTCGTCCACGTTGACGGCGTAGTACATGGCCTGGCGGACCAGGGGGTCGCCAAAGGGCTCCACGGCGTTGTTCAGGTACAGCGCCTGGACCAGGTTCATGGTGTTCTGGTGGACGGTGAAGTCCTTTTCCACCTCGGGCAGCAGGGTGTTGGGCAGGTGGACCACCATGTCCAGCGTCTCCCCCTTCAGGCCGATGACCAGGGTGTTCACGTCGGGGATGATTTTGAAGGTCACCTGGTCCAGCTTGGCGGCCTTTTCCCGGTTCCAGTAGCCGTCGTACCGCTCCATCACCAGGCTGTCCTGGGGGGTGTAGGAGACAAAGCGGAAGGGGCCCGTGCCCACCATGGTCTGGGTGATGGTGGGGCCGGAATCCTTGGGGATGACGGGGGAGGTGAGGGCGTTGATGAACTCGGTGCTGGGCTCGGCCAGCTCGACCACCACGCGGCCGCCGTCAACAGCCTCGATCCTGGAGACATTAGAAAACGCCGAGACCAGAGGCGTTCCATCGTTCTCCGATCCGGCGCAGCGTTCCAGGGAATAGACCACATCCTCCACGGTGACGGCCTCTCCGTTGTGGAACGTCACGCCCTCCCGCAGGGTGAAGGTGTACGTCCTGCCATCCGCAGAGATCTCATAGTCACTGGCGACGGCCCCGGTGAGGGAGCCGTCGGGGCTGGCCTTCACCAGTCCCTCGAAGATGTTGAACAGCACCTCGCGCACGCCGGCCGTGGCGGCCAGCTGGGGGTCGAGGTTGCTCAAATCCTGTGCGATACCTACCGTGACTGAGTTCCCTTTGGGTAACTCGCCCGATTGTGCAGCGGACGCCTCGCTCCCGCTGTCGCTCACGCCCGCAGGGGGGGTGGGCTGCGTGTCTCCCGTACTGCATCCGTACAGTGAAACCGCCAGCATGGCAAGTGCGGCCAGCAGCAAAAGGGCCCGTTTCTTGAGCTTGGGCATTTTGCTTCTTCCTTTCTTCCGGCGGGGCGTCAGCGCCCCGCCTGCTGCATTTCTCGCAACTGGTATTCAGTTGTCGGGGTACATTGTAACACACTGCCGCCAAATTGCAAGAGGCAATTTGGCGGCAGCTCCGGCGCAGGCGGTTAGAATACCGCCTGCACCAGGAACATATAGAGGATGGTGCCCCCCACAATGGACAGCATGTTGTTTTTCTTCCAGACGTGGAGGAGGACGACCGCCGCCCCCGCGATGAGGCCGGGGGCCCAGCCGCCGGGGGCGGCGAAGCTGGTATTGCGGTAGCAGTAAACGATGAGCATGGCGATGACCGCCGGGGGCAGGAACCTGCCCAGGTAGAGCACCACGCGGGGCGGCTCCCCGCCCCGGCCGAACAGCAGGAAGGGCAGCGCCCGGGTGAGGAAGGTGACGGCGGCCATCACCGCCACCAGGGCGGCAATCTGCATCGTGGTCATGATGTCCCGCCTCCCTTTGCCAGTGCTTCCGGCCCCTCCAGCTTGGGACGCATGAGAAGCAGGCCCGCCACCAGAATGGCCAGCGCGGGGATGAGGAAGCGCCCGTTGTCCGGGCCAAACACCAGCAGGCAGGCCAGCGTCCCCGCCGCGCCCAGAAAGACCGGCGCGTGGCGTTGGCTGGACTGCCACTGCTCCACGGCGATGACCAGGAACAGGGCGGTCATGGCAAAATCAATGCCCTCGGTGTTGATGGTGATGAGCGCCCCCGCCACCGCGCCGATGACGGACCCTGCGATCCAATAGAGATGGTCCAGCACGGCGATAGCGAAATAGAAGTCCTTCCCGTTTACCCCCGGCGGGGCCTCCACCCCGGCCAGCAGGGCATAGGTTTCGTCGGTAAGGGAGAAAATCATGTACAGCTTCCGCCAGCCCATCCCCCGGAACTTTTCCAGCATGGACAGGCCGTATACTAAATGGCGGAAGTTGATGATGAGGGTCAGAAAGGCCGCGTCCCCCAGGGGGGAGGCGCCGGCCAGCAGCTCCACCCCCAGGTACTGCCCGCTGCCGGCGTAGATGGTGGACGACATGACGGCCGCCCAGGCGGGGGCAAAGCCCGCCGCCGACAGCATCCAGCCGAACACCACCCCGATGGACAGGTAGCCCATGAGCACCGGCACGGTGTGGGGGAAGGCGGCGGCCAGGGTTTTTCGGTTCATTGGGGTCACTTCCTTGAGAGAAGCGCGGAGCCGTCATGAGCAGCGCGGATGGAGCGCAGCGAAAGCAAAAGCCCAAGGGCCACGAAGGGGGACTGGGTTTTGCTTGAGACGGAGCGAAGCCGCGCGTGGCGAATAGGCGCAGCGTGACAACAGAGAAGCGCGGAGCCGTCATGAGCAGCGCGGGTGGAGCGCAGCGAAAGCAAAAGCCCAAGGGCCACGGAAGGGGAACTGGGTTTTGCTTGAGACGGAGCGAAGCCGCGCGTGGCGAATAGGCGCAGCGTGACAACAGAGAAGCGCGGAGCCGTCATGAGCAGCGCGGATGGAGCGCAGCGAAAGCGGCCGAGCGCCCTGGCCGCATCGCAGCGTGACAGGGAGCCAGGCGCGAAGCCTCGACGCTTCTACATTATAGCCCCGGCCTCCCATGATATCAAGAGGGTTTTACAGATTGTTCATTGTATTTCCGGGAGGATTTGGCTATAATATTGCCTGATAAATATGCCCAGCCCTGCCGGGCGCATGTGGAGCGTGGCCTGCCATGAAAAAATTACTGTACATCTACAACCCCGCCGCCGGGCGCAAAAGCGCTAAAATCAACCTGTCCGACGCGCTGGAGGTATTCGCCCGCCAGGGCTATGAGATCACCGTCCGTCCCACCCAGGCCAGGGGGGACGCCGCCGCCGCGGCCCGGGATCTGGGGCCGGATTTTGACCGGGTGGTGTGCTGCGGCGGGGACGGGACGCTGAACGAGACCGTCCGGGGGGTGCTGGAGCTGCCCCGGGAGCGCCGCCCGGTGCTGGGCTATATCCCGGCGGGCACCACCAACGACTTCTCCCGCACTCTGGAGCTGCCAAAGTCCCTGCCCGAGCTGGCGGAGGTGGCGGGGGAGGGCGTGCCCCGGGCCATCGACGTGGGGCTGGCCGAGGGCAATCCATTTACCTATGTGGCCGCCTTCGGGCTGTTTACCGACGTGTCCTACTCCACCCCCCAGGTGAACAAAAACCTGCTGGGCCACTTTGCCTATGTGCTGGAGGGGATGGGCAAGCTGTCCAACATCCCCAGCTACCACATGAAGGTGACGGCCGGCGACGGGCGGGAGACGGAGGGCGACTTCATTTACGGCATGGTGGGCAACACCGTGTCGGTGGGGGGGCTGGTGAACCTGCCCCGGGACAAGGTGCTGCTGGACGACGGGCGGTTTGAGGTCATCCTGATCCGCCGCCCGGAGAACGGCAAGGATTGGCAGTCCATCCTCACCGCCCTGACCACCCTGGAGCTGGCGGAGGACGGGGCGGTGACCGGCTTTGCGGCCAGCGAAATCACCTTTGAGTGCGGCCAGAGCGTGGCCTGGACGGTGGACGGAGAGTTCGGCGGGGAGCAGGCGGTGACCCACGTGAAAAACCTGCCTCAGGCGGTGACGATTGCGTGCGGCCCGGGAAGCGCGGAGCCGTCGTGAGCAGCGCGGATGGAGCGGAGCGAAAGCAAAAGCCCAAGGCCCGCGAAGCGGGAGTGGGTTTTGCTTGAGACGCAGCGAAGCCGCGCGTCGCGAACAGGCGCAGCGTGATCGGGAAGCGCGGAGCCGTCGTGAGCAGGCGGCTAAGGCGTGCGGCGAAAGACAAGCGGCCCGGAGGAAGAATCTTCCTCCGGGCCGCTTTATCGCTTATTCCTCCTCCGCCTGAATGACCGCGTAGTAGTCCTCCTGGATGATGAGCTTTGCGTAGTTCACCTTGGCCGCCACCAGGCGGTGAACCCGCTTGACGTAATCCTCGTCCACCTCCACGCCCTCGTTGGGGGTGAAGGTCTTGGTGGACGCCTCATAAGTGCCCGCGGCGGTGATCCAGCTGTTCCCCTGGCCCTTGTTGTTGGCGAACACCGCCAGGGGCATGCAGTTGGAATACTGGCCGGGCTCGTAGTTTGTAGCGAATACGTCCCGCCCGGAGTAGAGCCGGGAGTCGTAGGGCAGGGCGAACAGGTTGCACAGGGTGGGCACGATGTCCACCGAGGTGCACGGCACGTCCACGTCGATGGGCTCCTCAATGGCCCCCGACCACATCAGCAGGGTGTTGCGGTAGCGGGAGGTGTCCCCCTCCTTGTCCTCAAAGCCCCGCAGTTCGTTGTAGTAGTCGGTGCCGTCCTCCATCACCATCAGGTAGGGGTAGTGGTCCCCGGTCATGACGATGAGGGTGTCGTCGGCGATGCCCGCCTCCTCCAGCTTGTCCACCAGGTAGCCAAGGGCCAGGTCCAGCTCCATATTGCAGGCCAGGTACGCCTGGGAGGTCTCGCTCAGCTCGGGGTATTTGGCCTCCACCTCCTCCCGGTGCTTGCGGGACATGGCGTTGCCGCCCCAGTTGTAATAGCCGTGGCCGCTCACCGTCATATAGTAGGCATGGAAGGGCTGGCCGTTTTCCACATAGTCGTTGATATAGCCGTCCACCGTGGCCTGCATCATCTCCAGGTCGGAATTGGGCCACACATTGTTGGGCAGCTCCAGGCCGCCGCCCACCCCCGCGTAGTCATAGCCCATGTTGGGGTGGGTACGGTCCCGGCCATAGTAGCTGTGGGTGTGGTCGTGCCAGGCGGGGACGCTGTAGCCCGCCTCCCGGAACTTCCAGCCCAGGGTCTGGGACATGGTGCGCTCCACGCTCATGCTCATGGCGGTGCGCTTGCCGAACCAGTTGGGGATGACGCCGGTCATCACCGCGAACTCGCCGCCCACGGTGGACTGGGTCCAATCCGGCTGGTAGAAGTTGTGGAACACGAAGCCCTCGCGGCTGAGCTTATACAGGGTGGGGGTGAGTTCCTCGTCAATGGCGGGGGTGGCGAAGCCCTCGGCGGTGATGAGGATCAGGTTTTTGCCCTCAAACATCCCGGTGTACTCGTTCTGCTGGGAGGGGGTGAGGGAGGCCAGGTACTGGTGGATGCTTTTCACGTTTTCGTTTTCCTCGTTCTCCGCCATCCCCTCGAAGTCGATGTCCAGGGTGTTGAAGCCGTACTCCTTGGGGGGCTGGGAGGGCTCGGCCGAGGGCTGCCCGGAGGGCTGGGCGCTCTCGCCGGGGCCGGAGGGGGACGGGGTATCCACGGGGTCGTCCAAAAACTCCCCCAGGGGCGGGGCGGGCGTGCCCGCCACGGCATATTCCAGCTCCAGGCGCAGGGCGGTGGCCAGTCCAAAGTGGGGGACGGCGGTGTTGGGGGTGAACTCATAGGTGTAGTAGTTCTTCACCCCGCCCAGGGTGGACAGCAGGAAGGCGGTGAGCTGGCAGGCCACCAGCACGGCGGCCAGGATGATGCGCGCCGGGCTGTCCTTCCCCTGCTCGGGGACCACGCCGGAGCGCAGGACGAGAAAGGCGGCCAGGGGGAGGAAGGAGAGGAGGATGAAGGGGATGAGGTTGAGGATGACCCGGCCCACGGTAGAGCCGAAATCGCCCATCACATCCCCGGCCATGGCGCCCATGAAGCCCACGCCGTAATACAGCCCGAACATGGCCCGGCAGCCCCGCTCCACGCAGAAGAGCACGGCGGACAGCCCCAGGACCACCCCCCCGGCGATCCGCGCCGCCCGCCGCCAGGGCAGCAGGTCCAGGATGAGGGTGACCGCCAGCCCCGCGGCGGCGGAGAAGAGCACAATGCGCAGCAGGGCCAGCTCGAAGAAGGGGACGTCCCGGTCGAAGAGGCGCAGCAGCAGCTCGTGGTAGAGCAGGGCGGCGGGGAAGAACAGGACGGACAGCGCCGGCCCGCCCAGGTTCCGCCGGCCGGTGTACCCGGCGCCGCCGGAGAGATAGCGATTCATCAAACGGTCACTTCCTACTGGTATTGTATGACAAAGGACGGGGGAGCGCCCGGTTTTGCCAACGTTCAGCATACCACAGGAAGGGAGGAAATGCAACGAATCCGTCAAAATTTAAAAAACTTTTTATGGGATGAGCCCAGGGGAGGGGGACATTTTGCAGGGTTTTTATCACGTCCCGGCCTGGATTTCCGCCCCGGTGTAGTAGTGGGCCAGGATGTCCCGCCAGCCGCTGCCCGCCTTGGCCATGGCGTTGGCCCCGTACTGGCTCATGCCTACCCCGTGGCCGTAGCCGGTGACGGAAAAGGTGAACACCCCGTCCTGCTCGCTCACGTCGAAGCAGGCCGAGCGCAGGGCGAACAGGCTGCGCGCCGCGCCGCCGGACAGCTGCGCGCCCCCCAGCTCCACGCTGGCCACCCGGCCGGAGGCGGTGCGGGTGAGGTTCGTAAACCATGTGGACGGCCCGCCGGACAAATCGGCCCCCAGCCCGGCCTCCGCGGCGGCCTTTTTCACCTGCTCGGCGGTGAGGGTGACGGTGGAGCGGTAGTTGGGCACCTCGTCCCCCTCGGGGCTGTCCACCGACACCAGGTAGGGCAGGGACTTGCCCCACACCGCCGCCGCGTCCTCGGTGGCGCCGGAGGCGGAGGAGAAGAACACCGCCTGGATGGGGGCGCCGTCATAGGTGAGCACCTGGCCGTCGGTGTCCGCCACGGCGGCGGCGATTTTGGCGGTATAGGCGGCGGCCGGCCCCGCCCCCCAGCGCTGGGCGGCGTCCTCCCGGGTCAGGTACGCCTGGCAGCAGGTGGAATCGGCGCAGATGTCCGCCCCGTCCTCCTGGTGGCTTTTGGCCCCCATCTTCCACAAGGAGTAGGTCCGGGCGCACACCGCCTGGGCCCGGAGGGCCTCCGGCTCGAAGGCGGCGGGCATTTCCGCCGCCACCACCCCCCACAGGTAGTCCCCCATGGTCAGCTCGGCCACCTGCCCGTCCCGGCCCAGCAGGCGCACGGTCCGGGCGGCGTCCAGCACGCCGGGGGAGGGGACGGGCTGGGGGGCCGGGGTGGGGCTGGCCGGAAGGGTGAGCAGGTCCGGCGTTGGCTGCGCGTCCGCCCGGCCGGGGGCGTCCCCCAGGGCGGCCAGGGGCAGCAGCAGCAGGGCCGCGCCCAGCGCCAGCCCGGTGAGGAAGGGGGCGCGCAGCGGCCGCAGGCTCTCCTTGTTTCGCAAGTTAAACACCTCGATTATTCAAATTTCGGGAGCGGGAACGGGAAAAATTCCGATTTGACAGGGGGATTCCATGACAAATTTGCATTGACGGAGCGGAGAAATTGCGATATAATAATCTTTACAGTCATTGGAAAAGGACACGCGGACGGCCAAAGGAGGCGGATTATGCTGAACATGAACATCATCGACAACCTGATCGAGGCGCGCCGGAAGGCCATGGAGCAGTACACCAGCTCTGTGGATTTCATTCAAGGAATATGCGGGGAATTTGAGCGTTATACCCAGATATCCCCCAAGTATTACGAGAAGTACGACGTGAAGCGGGGCCTGCGCAACAAGGACGGCACCGGCGTGATGGCCGGGGTCACCCTCATCGGCAACGTGAAGGGCTACATCATGGAGGATGGGGAAAAGGTGCCCGCCCCCGGCCGGCTGTACTACCGCGGCATCAACGTGGAGGAGCTCATCGACGGCTTCACCAGCGCGGGCCGGTTCGGCTACGAGGAGACGGCGTACCTGCTGATGTTCGGCGGCCTGCCCACCAGGGAGGAGCTGGAGCAGTTCCGCAGCATCCTGGCCTACTACCGGGAGCTGCCCCCCAACTTCACCGAGGACATGATCCTCACCGCCCCCAGCCACGACGTGATGAACAAGCTTGCCCGCTCGGTGCTGGCCCTGTACTCCTACGACCCCGACCCGGACAACAATACCCTGCCCATCGAGATGCTCCAGGCCCTGCGGCTGATCGCCCGGTTCCCGGTGATCGTGGCCCACGCCTTTGCCGCCAAGCAGCACTACTTCGACCGGGGGTCGCTGTACCTCCACCGGCCCCAGCCCGAGCTGTCCGTGGCGGAAAACTTCCTCTACTCCGTGCGCCACGACAACCAGTTCACCGCCGAGGAGGCCCACCTGCTGGATTTGTGCCTGGTGCTCCACATGGAGCACGGCGGCGGCAACAACTCTGCCTTCGCCTGCCGGGTGCTGTCCTCCTCCGGCACGGACATCTACTCCGCCATCTCCGCGGCGGTGGGTTCGCTGAAGGGCCCCAAGCACGGCGGCGCCAACATGCGGGTGATGGCCATGTTTGACGAGATTGAGGCCAACGTGAAGGATTGGAAGGACGACGGCGAGCTGTCCGCCTACCTCACAAGGATCCTGAAAAAGGAGGCGGGGGACGGCTCCGGCCTCATCTACGGCATGGGCCACGCCGTCTATACCCTGTCCGACCCCCGGGCGGTGATCCTCAAGCGGTTTGCCAGGAAGGTGGCGGCGGATAAGGGGATGCTGGACGAGTTCGAGCTGTTCGAGGCGGTGGAGCGGCTCACCCCCGACCTGTTCCACGCCGTCACCGGCATAGACAAGGCCATGTGCGCCAATGTGGACATGTACTCCGGGCTGGTGTACAAGATGATGGGCATCCCCCCGGAGCTGTACACCCCCCTGTTTGCCATCGCCCGCATCGTGGGCTGGTGCGCCCACCGGGTGGAGGAGGTCTACAACCCCTACGGGCGCATCATCCGCCCGGCGTACAAGGCGGTCATGCCCAAGCGCTCCTTCGTGCCGCTGGACGAGCGGGGGGAAAATTGAACATGCGTTTCACGTGAAACGGGAAAACCGCCCCGCCCGGGTCTCCGGGCGGGGCGGTTTTTGCGTCAGGGCACGGCGAACTCGTCGTAGGGAGCTGCCCACAGCTTGCCGGTGTAGAGGGCGCTGCCGCCGTCGCACTCCACCTGGAAGCCGGCGGAGGCCACGAAGGGGCCGCGGTTTACGCCGTCGGTGAGATAGATATAAGAGTCGGCGGAAAAGGGCGGGGTCATGGGGACCTCGGACGCCAGGCCCACATAGAGGAAGCCGGGGTCCATTTTGGCGTAGACCGGCCCTTCCTTCAGCCACTCATAGCCCTCGAACACCTTCTCGGACAGCTCGATGGTGGTGATCTCCCGGGGGGCGCTGTGGGTGATGGTCAGGCCGCCCCGGTCATTGCGCTCCACCTGCGCGTAGTCGTCGAAGGAGGACACCAGCCGGGCGGCGTTGAAGGCGCGGCGCTGAAGGCCGCTCCCCGTGCGCTCGTACACGGCGATGATGGGGCCGTCCCCGTCCAGGTAGACCAGGGAGGCCTCGGTCTGGCCGTCCCCGTCCACGTCCAGCACGTACATCCGCCCGGTGAAGGTGGCGGCGTTCACGTCCGCGTCCATGGGGTAGGTGGTGCCGTCCCAGTCCAGGAACACGTCCGTCCCCACCTGCCGCAGGGCGGCGGCGTCCATCTCGCCGTTGAGGGCGGCCCGGGGGTCGGTCTCCCACAGGATATGGCCCGGAATATACTCCCACTGGTCCGTCCGGCCATAGTGGAACTCGTCCAGCCGCCAGCCGTCCGCCGTCTTGACGTAGCGGATGGGGTAGTCCACGGTGTAGTCATACCCCCGCTCCAGCCGCCGGCCCCAGGCTGCCTCGTCCTCGCCCTCCCGATAGCGGTTGTAGCCCGCAGTGAGGGCGACGGTCACAGAGTCCTCCGTCTGCTCTGCCAGGGTGAAGGGGGACACTTTGGTTCTGCAATAGTCCCCCTTGGGCCGGGAGGCGGGGAGGAAACAGGTGTCCCCGTCCACGTTGATAAACAGCGCGTGGCCGTCCCACTGGTTGCAGGAATCCCAGAAGTCCCGGGTGAACAGGCCGTCCACCGCCGCCATCAGGTCGTCCCAGCGGGCGAACTGCCCGGTGGCGCGGATGTAGGTCAGGCCGTCCCGCTCCACGGTGTCTGCGGGGTCGTAGAAGGCGCTGTACTGCGTGCCCAGCTGGCAGATCTCCCAGGTGCTCTCGCCGAACAGGTGGTAGTAGAGCCAGCTGGCCTGGCGGTACAGGGCGCGCATCCCATCCCCCAGCATCCGGGGGGTGTAGGTGGATTGGTCCTCAAGCACGTCCACCGCGGCTTGGAGGCCGGTGTCCTCGTACCAGCAGTACCAGACGGGTTCGGGCTTGGCCCGGTGTGCGTCCCAGGCGGCCCAAAACTCCTCCTCTGTGGCTTTTGCGCCGTCCACGAAGTAGTTGTTGTCATCCGTGCCGGGGTTGTCGAACCAGGTGATGTCCTCCACCTCAAAGCTGCCGTCTTCGGTGAACCGGGCGCGGCCTATGCCCGCGTTGAAGGCGCTGCTGCTCCAATCAAAGGTGCCGTCCGCCTTCAAATCGCCGGCGGACCGCCAGCCGGGGGCGTAGGCGGCGATCTCGTCCCCCTGTTGGCGGAGGATGAGGTAGCCCACGTAGCTGTACAGGTACTGGTCGTCCCCCTCGGGGAAGACCACCAGCTCGTTTTGCCCGTCGCCGTCCAGGTCCAGGATGGCGAACCTGCCCGCCTCCACTGTAATCTGGGGCGGCTCCGCGTCCCCATAGAAAAAGGAGCGCAGCTCATGGATGGTGAACTCCCCGCCGTCGCCGTACATGCGGCGGAAGGCCCGCCCGCCGCTGAGCACCTCCTCCATCCAGCCCTCCAGCACCGGGGCCTGGGCGGGCTCCGGGGTGGGCGCGGGCGAGGGGGTGGGCAGGGGGCTGGGCTCCGGGGAGTGGGTGGAGGCCGCCGGGGGTAGATCGTCCTCCGGGTCCGGGGCCTTGGCGGACACCGGGTCGGTGAGCAGGCACACCGCCGCCATCACCGCCATCACCGCGCTCACCACCACGATCCACAGGGTGGGGCGCTGGTATTTCAGCACATTTTTGATGCGTCCCTTGGCGTCCCCCTCGTCAAAGGCCAGGGGGCAGGGGGCGGGCACCCGCCCGCCGGTGGCCAGGGAGAGCAGGGTGGCGGAGTAGTCCGCCTTCACCGCAGGGCCCAGGGTGCGGATGACCGCCTCGTCGCAGGCGGCCTCCATGTCCCGGCCCATGAGGATAAAGGCCAGCCAGACGGCGGGGTTGAACCAGTGGACGGCCAGGGCCAGCCAGCACAGGGGCTTGATGATGTGGTCCAGCCGCCGCAGGTGGGCCCGCTCGTGGTACAGGATAAACTGCCGGGGCCGGCCGCACAGCCCGGCGGGGAGGTAGATTTTAGGCCGGAACACCCCCAGGATGAAGGGGGAGGCCACGCTGGGGTGCTCCCAGGCCCCGTCCGGGGCCCGGATGGCGTCAAACAGGCGGCGGCGCAGCCGCAGGTAGGACGCCAGGCCCCACCCGCCCATAGCCAGCGCCCCCGCCAGCCACACCCCGGCCAGAACCGTGGGCCAGGGGAAGGGGACGGGAGCCTCCGGCGGGGGAACGGCGGAGGCGGCCCCCTCCGGCGTGGTGAGGGCGGGGCCGCCCTGGGTCACGGGGACGGGGTTCGCGCCGCCCGGCTGGGCGGCGGGCTGGATTTGGACCGGGCCGGGGGCCTGGACGGGGGCGGTCTGGAGGACGGGCGGGGCCGTGCTTTCCGCCTGGACCGGCTCCCGCTGGGGCAGGGCGTCCGGGACGATGGAGAGGGGGCTCTCCAGGGACACGGGGATCAGAAGCCGGGCGAACACCACCAGCCACAGCAGGGACAGCACCCGCTTGGGGGCCCTCCGCTTCAACACCAGCCGCAGCGCCGCCACCACGGCGGCGGCATAGGCGGCGGTGAGGCTCATTTCCCCCAGCACGGGCAGGGCGCGGGCCAGGGCGGCGGGCAGGTCAGTCATGGCCCTCCCCCTCCCGGTAGCGGTCGATGACGGCCTTCAACTCGTCGGCCTCCTCGTCGGAGATGGTGCGTCCCCCCATGAAGTGGGCCAGGAAGGAGGGCAGCGAGCCGTCGAAGGCCCGGTCCACCACCGCGCGGCTCTCCTCCCGCAGCACCGCCTCCCGGGGGACGGCGGCGGTCACCACCGCGTTTTCGTTGCGCAGGATGCCCCGGTCCACCAGCTTTTTCAGCACGGTGTAGGTGGTGGACTTCTTCCAGCCCAGCTCCTTCAGGGACAGCTCCACCAGCCTGCCCGAGGGCAGGGGCTCGTTCTCCCATACGATGCGGGCGAAGCGGTACTCGCCCTCGGCTAATCTCAGATTGCTCATGGCGCGGCCTCCTTTTGGGTCTATAAATATCGACTTCACAGAATAGTCTATCACAATAGACTCAACCTGTCAACACCGGGGAGACGTTTTTTGGAAAATTCCGGCGGGGGGCGGGGCGGGAGGGGGAGCGCTTGGGCCTTGCATTGCCGGGGGCATTCTGCTATAATCGACGGGAAAACAAAAATGCGGCAGCTCGCGGGCGTGGAACGCTGCGGCGCGGGGCTGGAGGGGAGGCGGCGGGGCCATGGGACAACACAGGAACGATATACAAGGGCAGGCCGTCCCCGGCGGCGGGCCGGAGCCGGGGGAGCTGCTCTACGCCGTGGGCCCGGATTGGAGGCGGATCGGGCTGGAGGCGCTGATCCGGCTGGCGGTGTCGGCGTTCGCCCTGGGGCTGGCGGCGTACCAGGGGACGGAACCTTCTCTGCTGCTGCCCACGGCGGCGGCGCTGCTGGTCTTCGTGCTGTGGCCCCTGCGCCACGGGCGGGACGGGATGGAGCTGCGCCGGGGCGGCGTGGTCTATCGGAGCAGATTTTATCCCGTAGGCGGCAGGGTCACCTGGCGAGGGGTGAACACCGTCTTTCTCAGCTCCACCTACCTGCATCTGGGGCAGAAAAAGGGCATCAACGTGTCCTTCATGAAGGACGCGGAGAAGCTGTTTGCCCGGGCCTATTCCAACGTGATTACTTAAACAGGGAGGGGAATCCTATGGAACCGAAGCAAATTACGCTGGCTGCAATCTTCATCGCCGCAGTGGTGGCGGCTTTCCTTGTCAAGGAGCGGATCAACAAGAAGAAGGGCGAGAACGGCGAGGACTTGGCCAAGGTGTGCCGGGTGGTGGAGAAGCTGCTCCCCGGCAGCGGGAGCTACACCATCGCCTACGCCACCTATATGACCGACCACTCCGTGGGCAACCGAATCACCAAATATTACTACCACTACGCCATCGCCTTCAAGCCGGGGGCGCTGTTTGTGGCGCCCATCCAGTATAACGGCGGCGAGGTCAGCTACCAGGGCAGCGGCACGCTGCTGACGAAGGACAACCTGGGGCGGCTCAAGCCCAAGGGCGACTCCTGCGCCTTCTTCGGCAAGGACGGCAAGGAGCTGTGCGCCTTCTGCGTTTACGCCAGCAACACCCGCCAGGACAAGTACCAGCCCTTCAACATCCAGCAGAAGGAGCAGGCCGAGGCCTATAAGGCGTTTCTCAAGGAGTTCATCAGCCAGGTGAACGGCTGACGGAAAAAGCAAGTCCCCCGCACCGGCGGGGGACTTGCTTTTTCTGCTTTATACCCGTTTCCACACCGCCCCGCCGGGCACGTCGGTGATCTCGACCCCCTGGGCCTTCAGCTCGTCCCGGATGCGGTCGGCCCCGGCGAAGTCCTTCGCCTTTTTCGCCTCGGCCCGCCGGAGCACCAGCGCGTCGATGGCCGGGTCGCCCTCCCCCTGGATGGTGAAGCCGCCGTCGCCGGATGCGGATTTGGCCTGGGCGGCCTCCTGCTCCCGCAGCGCCGCCGCCTTTTCCAGCAGGGACAGGGAGAGCACCCGGTCGAAATCTTCCAGCACCGCCAGTTTGGTGGCGCCGTTCACCGGGGCCTTGAGCACATCGTACAGGCAGGTGACGCCCATGGAGGTGTTCAGGTCGTTGCCCACCTGGGTGAGGAATTTCTCCTTGAGCTTTGCGGCGGCGCTTTCGTCCACCCGACCGTCCCCGCCCTTGAGGGCGGCGATCCGCTTGATGAGCTTCTGGTACGCCCCGGCGGCGTTGTCCAGGTTCTCCCAGGAGAACACCAGCCCCTTGCGGTAGTGGCTTTGCAGGCAGAAGAAGCGGTAGGCCAGCGGGTCGTACCCCTTCTCCTCCAGCAGGGAGACGGTGAGGAATTCCCCTTTGGACTTGGACATCTTGCCGGAATTGGTGTTCAGGTGGTGGACGTGGAACCACTGGGCGCACCAGGGATGGCCCAGGTACGCCTCCGACTGGGCGATCTCGTTGGTGTGGTGGGGGAAGGCGTTGTCCACCCCGCCGCAGTGGAGGTCCAGCCACTCCCCGTTGAACTTCATGGAGATGCAGGAGCACTCGATATGCCAGCCGGGATAGCCCACCCCCCAGGGGGAGTCCCATTTCAGGGCCTGGTCCTCGAACTTGGACTTGGTGAACCAGAGGACGAAATCGTTTTTATTGCGTTTGTTGGCGTCCTCCTCCACGCCCTCCCGGACGCCCACCGCCAGATCCTCCTCGTCGTGGTCGTTGAACACGTAGTAGCGGCTGAGCCTGGAGGTGTCGAAGTACACGTTCCCCCCGGCCACGTAGGCGTAACCCTTGCCGATGAGGGCGGACACCACCCGGATGAACTCATCAATCAGCCCGGTGGCGGGCTGCACCACGTCGGGGGTCTTGATGTTCAGCTTGGCGCAGTCGTCGAAAAAAGCGCCGGTGTAGAATTTGGCGATGTCCATCACCGATTTGTTCTCCCGCTTGGCCCCCTTGAGCATCTTGTCCTCGCCGGTATCCGCGTCGGAGGCCAGGTGGCCCACGTCGGTGATGTTCATCACCCGGTTCACGTCATACCCCTCGTAACGGAGGAATTTTTCCAGCACGTCCTCCATGATGTAGGAGCGCAGGTTGCCGATGTGGGCGAAGTGGTAGACGGTGGGGCCGCAGGTATACATCTCCACCCGGCCGGGGGTGTGGGTGCGGAACTCCTCTTTTTTGTGGGTGGCGGAATTGTAAAGATACATGATATTGTCCTCCGTTTCATATGTTGTCACGCTGCGCCTGTTCGCGGCGCGCGGCTTCGCGCTTCTCGTCCAGCAGCTTTTCCAGCGCCTCCACCCGGTTGTCCAGGGCGGCCAGCCGCTCCAGGGTGGGGTTTTTCACGCTGGTCTGGTCCACCTCGTCGGCGTAGTGGGTGGACCGGCCGGCGATGCGCACGATCTGGGCCGGGATGCCCACGGCGGTGGCGTCGGGAGGCACCTCGGAGAGCACCACCGCGTTGGCGGCGATGCGGGAATTGTCCCCCACCTTGAAGGGGCCCAGCACCTTGGCCCCGGTGGAGATGAGCACGTTGTTGCCGATAGTGGGGTGCCGCTTGCCCTGGTCCTTGCCGGTGCCCCCCAGGGTGACGCCGTGGTAAATCAGGCAGTCGTCCCCCACCTCGGCGGTCTCGCCGATGACGATGCCCATGCCGTGGTCGATGACCAGGCGGCGGCCGATGGTGGCGCCGGGGTGGATCTCGATGCCCGTCCAGAACCGGCTCCACTGGGACACCAGCCGGGCCAGGAATTTCAGTTTGTGACAGTACAGGGCGTGGGCCAGCCGGTGGTAAAGGGTGGCGTGCACGCCGGGGTAGAGGAGAAAAATCTCCAGCCTGCTGCGCGCCGCCGGGTCCCGGGCCTGGTAAGCCCGCAGGGTCTCGCCCAATCGGGTCATAGAATGTCTGCCTCCTTGCCATAACAACAAAAAATCCCCCCATGCCCTGCGGCATGAGAGGCGGCGGTACCGCGGTTCCACTCTCATTTATTTCTCATGGCCGTGACGTGGCCGGACGGAGGGCTCCCAGGTCCCCCGCGCTCCCGCTCGCATTTCATCCGACGCTCCCCGGGGGCGGCTTTCAGCCTGGGCCGCCCCTCTCTGCCGGTTATGCGTCCGGCTACTTCCCGCGTTCATCGCGCTATTTGGTTTTTCATACCGTTTCAGTATATTATCACACCCCCGGGAAGGTGTCAAGGGAGGGGGTGGATTTTTGCGCCGGGGCCGCCGGGTGGGAATTATGGTACAATGTTCCCGGTTTGGGCATGGCAGGGGGGAGACGCCCCGGTTCCCCGGCTGCGGCCGGGCATGGAGGGGCGCTGGGGCTGGGAACACGGCCAAACAGGAGAAAAACGCGCAGAAAAAAGGGCAAGGAACCGTCCGGGGCCAGGAGTCTCCGGGCGGTTCCGCTTTTTTTCCGGCACTTGCCAAGAGGGGGGAAGTCTGGTACAATGGAACGAATTAATCGACAGCATTCGACAAAATTCGACACAGGCGGAAGCCATTCCCAGGAGAGGTGGGGGAAAATCTGCATAGCATAATAGAAACGGAAAGGCCGGGCGCCGAAGGGCGCGGAAAGGGGGCGGTGGGAATGGAGCGGCAAGAGCTGGACCAAGGGACCGCCCGGACGGCGGCGGAGCTGCGGTTGCAGCTGGCCCAGATGACGGCGGCCAGCCAGCTGCTGGAGCACACCGCACGGGACGAGAAGAGCCAGGGCTATCTGGCGGCGATGAATCAGAGCATCTGCCGTATGCTGCGCATCGTGGGCCGTTTGGAGCTGACCGGGCGTCTGGGGGGAGAGGACCCCAGGCTGGAGCGCGCCCCCACCGACCTGGGCCGCCTCACCCAGGAGCTGGGGGAACGGCTGGCGGGGCTTTTGGAGTGCGCGGGGGTGAGGCTGGAGGTGAGCGCCCCGGAGGGGCTGTGCGCCTGGGTGGACGGAGAGCTGATCCGGCAGCTGCTGATGGAGCTGGTGGCCAACGCCGCCGGGGCGGGCAAGCAGATAAAGCTCACCCTGGAGCGGCTGAGGGAGAACGCCGTGTTTACGGTGGAGGACGACGGGCCGGGCGTGGACCCGGAGCGCCTGCAATACCTGTTTGACAGCGGAAGCCATGCTGTGCCCGACTGGCGGCGGGGCGGTGTGGGAGTGGCCGTGGCCCGGCGGGCGGCCCAGCTCCACGGCGGGACGGTGATAGCCCGCTGCGTGCCGGGGCAAGGGCTGCGGGCGGTGGCGTCCATCCCCCTGGGAGAGGCGGGGGAGGGGCTGCTGCGGGAGCCCGGAACAGGCTGGGACCGGGGGGGATTTGACGACGAACTGGTGGCGCTGAGCAAGCTGCTGCCCGCCTGGGTGTTCAGGCCGGAGTCCGGCGGGGAGGGGGACGGGGAATAGCCCCCCTGCGGAGAGGCGCGCCTTTGGCGCGTTTCTTTTTTGCGTTCAGGCGGAAAAGCCGCCTTCGACGACGTTGGCGACCGCCGCCAGCACCTCCCCGTGGGTCTGGTCGAACAGGTGGGTGTAGATGCGCTGGGTGATGCTGGGGTTGGCGTGGCCCATGGCCCGGCTGATCTGGTACATGGGCACCCGGGCGCTGTTGGCCATGCTGGCAAAAGTGTGGCGCAGGCCGTGGAAGGTGATGGGGGGCAGGCGGCGCTCCCGCACAAAGGCGGCCAGGGAGGCGGAAAGGGTGCTGGGGCGGAGGGGCAGGCCGTCGGCCGCCAGCAGCAGAAAATCATCGGGGGAACAGGGCGCGCCCTCCCGGCGGCGCTGCGCCTGGAGGGCGCGCAGCAGCTCCACCAGCTTGTCCAGGGCGGCGATGGACAGCGTGCGGCAGCTGCCCGAGGTCTTGGGGGGCTTTTCCACCACCCGGCCTCCGGCCGCGGTGCGCACCCAGCGCACACAGAGCTGGCCGGACTGGAGATCCACATCCCGCCAGCGCAGGCCCAGGATCTCCCCCCGGCGCAGGCCCAGGGAGCAGGCCAGCCGGACGGGCACCTCCAAGTGGGTTCCCCTTACGGCCCGGAGGAGCTGGGACAGCCGGGCGGGGGTATAGTAGACCGCCTGGGCCTCGACCGGCCGGGGCGGGGTGGCCCGCTGGATGGGGTTGGCGGGGATGACCCCTTGGCGGAAGGCGGATTTCAAGGCGGTGTGGAGCAGCACGTGGTGCTTGCGCACCGTGTTGGGGGAGAGGCCCTTTTCCGCGGACAGCCACTGGTAATAGCCGTTGATAAGCTCGGGGGACAGGTCGGCCAGCCGCACCCGGCCCAGGGCGGGGACAATGTGGTTGCGGATGATGTTTTGGTAGCCGCTGACGGTGGTGTCCGCCCGGCAGGGCGCAATATCCTGCTCCATCCACAGCTCCAGCCAGCGCTCCAGGGTGACGCCGGCGCGGACGGGAGGGACGGAGGGGGGGAGCGGAAACGCCACCGCCGGGACGGCGGGGATGGGGCGCAGAACCACATGGCCGCTGCGGGGATTGGATTGGGACATGGTAACAACTCCTTTTCTCTGTTTCCGGCGGGGCCGGGGGTCCGGATCACGCCGGGCTGTTTTTGACGCTTCCTGATTATAAAACGCAGGGAAGGGGGAGGGAAAGGGGCGGGGCTTTCCTCTTGACTTTTCCCCTGTTTGGCAATACAATATGTGCACCTGTTTAGGATGTGGAGAAATCCTCATTTTAATATATAAAGGATGGAAGAGACATGGCACAGGACAAAAACAAGCAGGTGAGCCAGATCACCGACATGGACGTGGACTTTGCCCAGTGGTATACCGACGTATGCAAAAAGGCGGAGCTCATCGACTATTCCAGCATCAAAGGCATGTTTATCTACCGGCCCTACGGCTATGCCATCTGGGAGAATTTCCAGCGCATCCTGGACGGGATGTTCAAGGAGACGGGCCACGAGAACGTCTATCTGCCCATGCTGATTCCCGAGTCCCTGCTCCAGAAGGAGAAGGACCACGTGGAGGGCTTTGCCCCCGAGTGCGCCTGGGTCACCTATGGCGGCAGCGAGAAGCTGGAGGAGCGCATGTGCATCCGCCCCACCTCCGAGACGCTGTTCTGCGAGCACTATAAAAATGTGATCCACTCCCACCGGGATCTCCCCAAGCTGTATAACCAGTGGACCTCCGTGCTGCGCTGGGAGAAGACCTCCCGCCCTTTCCTGCGCCACCGGGAGTTTTTGTGGCAGGAGGGCCACACCATGCACGCCACCGCCCAGGAGGCCGTCCAGGAGACCGAGCGGATGCTGAACATCTACGCCGACTTCTGTGAGAACTACCTGGCCATGCCGGTGGTGAAGGGCCGCAAGACGGAGAAGGAGAAGTTCTCCGGCGCCGAGGCCACCTATGCCGTGGAGTGCATGATGCACGACAAAAAGGCCCTCCAGGCGGGCACCTCCCACTACTTCGGGGACGGCTTCGCCCGGGCTTTCGACATCACCTTCGCGGGGAAGGACAACCTGCCCCACCACCCCTTCCAGACCTCCTGGGGGGTGTCTACCCGGCTGATCGGCGGGGTTATCATGACCCACGGCGACAACAGCGGCCTGGTGCTGCCCCCCAAGGTGGCCCCCATCCAGGTCATCGTCATCCCCGTGGCCCAGCACAAGGAGGGGGTCGTGGAGGCCAACGAGGCTGTGGCGGAACGGCTCAAGAAGGCCGGCTTCCGGGTGAAGATGGACGCCTCCGACAACTCCCCGGGCTGGAAGTTCGCCGAGTACGAGATGAAGGGCGTGCCCCTGCGGCTGGAGCTGGGCCCCAAGGACATGGAGAAGAACCAGTGCGTGCTGGTGCGCCGGGACAGCGGGGAGAAGTCCTTTGTCTCCCTGGACGGCATCGAGGACACCATGGCCCGTATGCTGGAGGACATCCACGCGGCGCTGTACGCCAAGGCGAAGAAGAACCTGGAGGACAACACCTACCCCTGCGCCACCCTGGCCGAGGTCAAGGAGAAGATGGCCCAGCGGGGCGGCTTCGCCAAGACCATGTGGTGCGGCGGCCTGGAATGCGAGCTGAAGATGAAGGAGGAGGCGGGGGTCAGTTCCCGGTGCATCCCCTTTGAGCAGGAGCGGCTGGGCGACGTGTGCGCCTGCTGCGGCAAGGGCGCCAAGCATATGGTCTACTGGGGCGTGGCGTACTGACGTTTCGCGGAAAAGGGCTGCGCCCTTTCCGGCGGGGGGACGCGGCCTGGCTGCGCGAACCCCGGGAGGACTTTTTACGCCGCCCTGCGCCGGCAGGGCGGCGTTGGTCATGTTGCACAGGCGGCTTTGTGGCAAAATGGTGAAAACCGTGAAAAAACTTTTGAAAACAGGCAAAAAACTGCTTGACTTCCGGGGCCGTCCTGTTGTACAATAGTCAAGCGCCTGTAAAGGGCGCACTGCGATGATGCGGGAGATTGCTCGCCTTGCGAGGTAACTTCCGCGGAGTATGTCCGTACAATCGGGCGGCTGAGAGGCTCATTCCACGGCGTATATCGCCCTGGGTGGGTAGAACCGGCCTGCTTTGCGCCGGTTTTATTCATGCCGGGGAGTGATACGCACGGAAACGTGGACTGAATCGCTCTCACCGTACGAAGCGAGGAGCGTCCGAGCCGTCAGCTCCAAAACCGAACGGAAGCCCAGCGAAGCGGGTTCCGTTCGGAGAGGAGGAGCAAGGGGGCGCAGCGTAGCTTTCGCCGCAGGCGGAAGCAAAGCGCGGCGGACTTTGCGACGACGCGGCGAGGCGTGACCAGAGGACGCAGTTCTACCGTCAACTTCGTATGTTTAAGGAGGAAACACAATGGCAGCAAAAGAAATGATCCGCATCCGGCTGAAGGCCTATGACCACCAGCTTATCGACCAGGCCGCCGAGAAGATCGTGGACACCGCCAAGCGCAGCGGCTCCGCCGTCTCCGGCCCCATCCCCCTGCCCACCAAGAAGGAGATCGTCACCATCCTGCGCTCCCCCCACAAGTATAAGGACTCCCGGGAGCAGTTCGAACGCCGCACCCACAAGCGGCTCATCGACGTGGTGAAGCCCTCCCCCAAGACGGTGGAGGCCCTGATGAGCCTGGAGCTCCCCGCCGGCGTGGAGATTGAAATTAAGCTTTAAGGAAGCGCGGAGAAACGGGCTGCTGAGGGACTAACGACGCAGCGGAGCGAAAAGCGGCGGGCGGCGAAGCCGCGCAGAGCTTTTTGCGAAGTCGGAGGAGTTAGGGTCCGAAGCGTCCAGACCGTTTCGCAGCGTGACAACAGCGCGCAACCAAGTTTGTACCGCAGCTTACCGCGTTATTGAGGTAAGCGGGTCAAGTCAGCGGAGCAATGGGAGCCAATGCCCAACTACGTTGACCAATAACCTTAATAAGGAGGAATACACATGGAAAAGGCCATCATCGGCAAGAAGGTGGGTATGACCCAGATCTTCGACGAAGCCGGTAAGGTCATCCCGGTCACCGTCATCCAGGCGGGCCCCTGCACCGTGGTGCAGAAAAAGACCGAGGAAAAGGACGGCTACACCGCCGTCCAGCTGGGATTTGAAGAAGTCCCGGAGAAGAAGCTCAGCAAGCCCGAGGCGGGCCACAGCAAGAAGGCCGGCAAGTGCCTGCGGGTGCTCAAGGAGTTCAAGCTGGACAAGGCCGACGAGCTGAACGTGGGCGACCAGCTCACCGCCACCGTGTTCGCCCCCGGCGACCGGGTGGACATCACCGGCATCAGCAAGGGCCACGGCTACCAGGGCGCCATCAAGCGCTGCGGCGGCCACGTGCAGAAGAACAGCCACGGCGGCGGCCCCGTCCACCGCCATTCCGGCTCCATGGGCTCCAGCACCGACCCCTCCCGCATCTTCAAGGGGCACAACGGAGCGGGCCAGATGGGCAACGAGCAGGTCACCGTCATGAACCTGGACGTGGTCCAGGTGGACGAGGAACTGGGCGTCATCGCCGTGCGCGGCGCGGTGCCCGGTCCCCGGGGCGGCGTGGTGGCCCTGCGCACCAGCGCCAAGAAGCTGGCCGAGAAGCACACCGCCGAGGCCGCCGGGCGCGTCAATCCCCAGAAGCAGTCCGCCCGTGTCAACCCGCAGAAGGCCTCTGCGCGTAACAAGTGAGAAAGGAGAGAATGACAAATGCCTAAAGCGAACCTTTATGATATGGCCGGTAAGCAGATCGGCGAGGTCGAGCTCTCCGAGGCCGTCTTCGGCATTGAGCCCAACCAATACGTGGTCCACGACGTGGTCAAGAACCACCTGGCCAACTGCCGCCAGGGCACCCAGAGCAGCCTGACCCGGGCCGAGGTGTCCGGCGGCGGCAAGAAGCCCTGGCGCCAGAAGGGCACCGGCCACGCCCGCCAGGGCTCCACCCGGGCCCCCCAGTGGACCCACGGCGGCATCGTGTTCGCCCCCAAGCCCCGCACCTACCGCTATACCCTGAACAAGAAGGCCCGCCGCCTGGCCCTGAAGTCCGCCCTGTCCGCCAAGGCCGCCGCCGGCAACGTGCTGGTGGTGGATAAGCTGGAGATGGGCGAGATCAAGACCAAGACCTTCCAGGGCTTCCTGGACACTGTGGAGTCCCAAAAGGCCGTGGTGGTCACCGGCTGCCCCAACGTGGTCAAGTCCGCCCGGAATATCCCCGGCATCGTGACCAGCCCCGCCGCCCTCATCAACGTCTACGACATTGTCAACGCCAACCAGGTCATCATCGACCAGGGGGCGCTGGCCGCCATCGAGGAGGTGTTCGCCTGATGAAGACCGCATACGACATCATCAAGCGCCCCATCATCACCGAGCAGTCCATGGCCGCCGCCACCGAGAAGAAATACACCTTCGAGGTGGCCCGCGACGCCAACAAGATTGAGATCGCCAAAGCCTGCGAGGAAATCTTCGGCGTGAAGGTGGCCAAGGTCAACACCCTGAATATGCAGGGCAAGGTCAAGCGCATGGGCCGCTACCCCGAGGGGCGCCGCCCCCACTGGAAGAAGGCCATGGTCACCCTGACCCAGGATTCCAAGACCATTGAGTTCTTCGAAGGCATGGTGTAAGGAGGAGATTAGAGAATGGCTATCAAGACTTATAAGCCCACGACGCCCTCCCGCCGCCACATGACCGTGTCCGCCTTCGAGGGCATCGACAAGAAGGCCAAGCCGGAGCGTTCGCTGCTGGAGAGCCTCAAGAAGCACGCCGGCCGCAACAGCTATGGCCGGATCACCGTCCGCCACCGCGGCGGCGGCAACAAGAAGAAGTACCGCATCATCGACTTCAAGCGGGACAAGACGGGCAAGGCTACTGTGGTTAACCTCCAGTACGACCCCAACCGCTCCGCCAACATCGCCCTCATCGAGTATGAGGACGGCGAGCGCCGCTATATCCTGGCCCCCAACGGCCTCAAGGCCGGCCACGTCATCATGACCGGCACCGGCGCCGACATCCTGCCCGGCAACTGCCTGCCCATCGCCAACATCCCCGTGGGCGAGACCATCCACTGCATTGAGCTCTACCCCGGCAAGGGCGCCCAGCTGGTGCGCTCCGCCGGCACCGCCGCCCAGCTGATGGCCAAGGAGAACGGCATGGCCCAGGTCCGCCTGCCCTCCGGCGAGGTCCGGCTGGTCCGGGAGAACTGCCTGGCCACCATCGGCCAGGTGGGCAACACCGACTGGGCCAACATCCACATCGGCAAGGCCGGGCGCAAGCGCCACATGGGCTGGCGCCCCACCGTGCGCGGCAGCGTGATGAACCCCAACGACCACCCCCACGGCGGCGGCGAGGGCAAGAGCCCCGTCGGCCGGCCCGGCCCCGTGACCCCCTGGGGCAAGCCCGCGCTGGGTTACAAGACCCGCAAGAAGAAGAACCGCACCGACAAGTTCATTGTCCGGCGCCGCAACGGCAAGTAAGGAGGGAGTGTAACAGATGAGCAGAAGCATCAAGAAGGGCCCGTTTTGCGCTCCCGAGCTGCTGAAGCGCGTGGATGAGCTGAACAAGAAGAATGAGAAGAAGGTCCTCAAGACCTGGAGCCGCGCCTCCACCATCTTCCCCTCCTTCGTGGGCCACACCATCGCCGTCCATGACGGCCGCAAGCATGTGCCCGTCTATGTCACCGAGGACATGGTGGGCCATAAGCTGGGCGAATTCGCCCCCACCCGCACCTTCAAGGGCCACGCGGGCAGCAAGACCGGTAAGTAAGGGAGGAGAGGGACAATGGAAGCGAAAGCGACACTGAGATACATCCGTATCTCCCCCCGCAAGGTGGGCATCCTCTGCGACCAGATCCGCGGCAAGAGCGTCAAGGACGCCGAGGCCGTGCTGGCCCTGATCCCCAAGGCGGCCTCCGACCCCCTGGCCAAGCTGGTCCACTCCGCCGCGGCCAACGCCGAGAACAACCACGGCATGGATCCCGAGAAGCTCTATGTGGCCGAGGCCTTTGCCTGCCCCGGGCCCATCATCAAGCGGTACCGCCCCGCGTCCAAGGGGCGCGCCCACCACATCATGAAGCGGACTTCTCACATGACCGTCGTGGTCAAAGAGCGCTGAAAAGGAGGTCGAGAATAAATGGGACAGAAAGTGAATCCCCACGGCCTGCGCGTGGGCGTCATCAAAGACTGGGACTCCCGCTGGTACGCCCGTGACGAAAAGGTGGGCGACCTCCTGGTAGAGGACTACAACCTCCGTAAGGAGCTGAAAAAGAAGCTGTACGCCGCCGGCGTGCCCAAGATCGAGATCGAGCGCGACAGCGGCGCCAACGGCAAGGTGCGCATCTATGTGCACTGCGCCCGTCCCGGCATCGTCATCGGCAAGGGCGGCGAGGACATCGAGAAGCTGCGCGTGGAGCTGGAGAAGAAGCTGGGCAAGAGCGTGGCGCTGAACATCGTCGAGGTCAAGAACGTGGATACCAACGCCCAGCTGGTGGCGGAGAACATCGCCCAGCAGCTGGAGAAGCGCATCGCCTTCCGCCGGGCCATGAAGAACGCCATGGGCCGCGCCATGCGCATGGGCGCCCTGGGCATCAAGGTCCAGGTGTCCGGCCGCCTCAACGGCGCCGAGATCGCCCGCACCGAGCACTACCACGACGGCACCATCCCCCTGCAGACCATCCGGGCCGACATCGAGTACGGCTTCGCCGAGGCGGCCACCACCTACGGCCGTCTGGGCGTGAAGGTGTGGATCTACAAGGGCGAGGTGCTCACCCAGACCCTGCGCACCACCCCCCGCACCATCGACACCAAGAACTACAAAGAGCGCGAGCAGCGGCCCCGCCGCCGCGACGGCGACCGCAGGGGCGGCTTCAACCGCCAGGGCGGCGACCGCCGGCAGGGCGGCTTCAACCGCGACCGCCAGGGCGGCCCCCGCCCCAACGGCCCCCGTCCCTCCGCTCCCGCTCCTAAGGAAGGAGGCGCCCAGTAATGCTGCTGCCTAAGAGAGTAAAGTACCGCCGCGTCCACCGCGGCCGCATGACCGGCACCGCCAGCCGGGGCAACAAGGTGGCCTACGGCGAGTGGGGCCTCCAGGCCACCGAGCCCGCCTGGATCACCGGCAACCAGATCGAGGCCGCCCGTGTGGCCATGACCCGCTACACCAAGCGCGGCGGCAAGGTCTGGATCAAGATCTTCCCCGATAAGCCCATCACCAAGAAGGCGCTGGGCACCCGTATGGGCTCCGGTAAGGGCGCGCCCGAGGGATGGGTGGCCGTGGTGAAGCCCGGCCGCGTGATGTTCGAGATCGCCGGCGTCTCCGAGGAGGTCGCCCGCGAGGCCCTGCGTCTGGCCGGCCACAAGCTGCCCATCAAGTGCAAGATCGTCAAGAAAGAGACCGAGGAGAAGGGTGGTGAGTGAAGATGAAGGCAAATGAAGTGCGCAAACTGAGCGCGGCTGAGCTGGACGCCAAGCTGGTGGAGCTGAAGAAGGACCTGTTCAACCTCCGTCTTCAGCACGCCACCAATCAGCTCGACAACCCCATCCGCATCGCGGAGGTCAAAAAGGACATCGCCCGCGTCAAGACCATCCTGCGTGAGCAGCAGGGCCGATAAGGAGGAGTAAACGATGAGTGAAGTGAGAACCTCTTCTCGTAAGACCAGAGTCGGCCTGGTGGTTTCGGACAAGATGGACAAGACCGTTGTGGTCGCCATCGCCGACCGCGTGGCCCACCCTCTGTATAAGAAGATCGTGAAGCGGACCTACAAGCTGAAGGCCCACGACGAGAACAACCAGTGCGGCGTGGGCGACCGCGTCCGCGTGATGGAGACCCGCCCCCTGTCCAAGGACAAGCGCTGGCGCGTGGTCGAAATCATTGAGAAGGCGAAGTAAAAGGAGGTGCCAGTATGATCCAAGAAGAAAGCTATCTGAAGGTGGCCGATAATACCGGCGCCAAGGAGATTAAGACCATCCGCGTGCTGGGCGGGTCCCGCCGCAGGTTTGGCAACATCGGCGACGTGGTGGTGGCCTCCGTGCGCAAGGCCGCCCCCGGCGGCCAGGTGAAGAAGGGCGAGGTGGTCAAGGCCGTCATCGTCCGCTCCGCCCGGGGCGTGCGCCGCGCCGACGGCAGCTACGTCCGCTTTGACGACAACGCCGCCGTCCTCATCCGCGAGGACAAGAACCCCCGGGGCACCCGCATCTTTGGCCCGGTGGCCCGCGAGCTGCGCGACAAGGATTACATGAAGATCCTGTCTCTGGCTCCCGAAGTGCTGTAAGGGGGTAACGAGGTATGAGTATGAACGTGAAGAAGAACGACACCGTGCTCGTCCTGTCCGGCAAGGACAAGGGCAAGCAGGGCAAGGTCCTCTCCGTGGACCCCAAGGGCGGCAAGGTGGTGGTGGAGAAGGTCAACGTGGCCTCCAAGCACCAGAAGCCCCGCCAGCAGGGCCAGGAGGGCGGCATCATCCA
>ERZ779632.262-NODE-262-length-33907-cov-17.224920_pt1 | contig 33907 bp, 24 predicted proteins | sample MGYA00514194_ERZ779632 | MGnify/ENA primary metagenome ERZ779632 (study PRJEB29562, sample SAMEA4376704) | mouse gut metagenome | isolation source: Cecum | study: EMG produced TPA metagenomics assembly of the A DSS colitis mouse model was used to assess the... | reverse complement strand
ATTGTCTCATATTTGTCAGGTTTGGTCTAGGTACATGCTATCCACCGTTTACGATTAAACGGTTGGCAAACCTGTTTTTATTATATCAAGGGAGACTTAACTATCCCCCACACAGAGCGGGTGGTTTATTCGTTCTCCAAAGTTCCGTTTCTCGAATCAGCAAAAAATTCCTCAATGGAAAACATAGCCATGCCCTGACAGCAAAAGAAGCCCCAAGGAAATCTTTATTCCCTGGGACCTCTATGCTAACATTTGCGAATTTCGTTATCTGACGTTAACATCATACGAATTGTTATCGCTGTAACTTCTTGCCTTAATATAAATCTGCTGTCCTGCTGTTAATTCCACCGAAAACTTAAAGTTCATATTGCCACCCGCATCATCACCTAAGCTCTGTTGTATACTATTCACTGCACGCATAATACACAGATCTGCTACAGGATCACCACCTGTCTGATCATTCTCAGTACTATTAGATGAGTAAAACTCATATGTTCCTTTGCTTGGTGCTGTAAAGGTCAGCCACTCAAAACGTCTGTCTTCTGAAATAGTAACATTTAACGGAGCTGCCATCTTTAATTCCCGGACAGATGATATTTCTTCCTGTAATGATACATTTATATTAATCTCAGATCCATTCTGAACAGAGTTATTAATTTTTAAATATACCATATTGCCACCTGAAATGAGCACAGAATCTAATGAGCTATATGAGGAAATATACATATACTCTCCCGCAGGATCATTCGCATAATATTCACCTGTACAGTTGCTATTTATGCTAAAACGATAAACGCCAGTTACAGTAGGTGCAAAGGAGAACCAGCCCTGTGAGCCGCTCGCTAATTCATAGCTATGTGATCCCTCTTCCAAACTCCCGATTTCAGTATCACTTAATGTTACGGATACCGTAGTTTTCAGTTCTTCATCTGTATCGTTCGTTACCTTAAAATATGCACTTGCGCCAGCAGCTATCATGATTTCACCATATGTGCTATTATAAGATGTCAAATTCTTATATACTGCTATAGAAGAATCATCCAGAGCAAATTTATAAAGCCCATCCTCTGATGCCTTAAATGCAAACCACTTTGCTGAATTAGCAGGAATTGTCAACTCATTACTCTCACCTGTTATTTCTGTTACCTCAACAGGAGCCACTGTCACTTTCAATGTCTCTGGGTCAGCGCCTTCTGTATTGACAAAACCAAAGGTAAGTTCTGTATCCTTTGCCAAAACAAAATCGTCTGGATTATAATCTGTACGTGTTAGCTTTCCAGTAGATGAAATTACATATCTGTTTAAATCAGGTGCCTTGAAAGTCACTGCTGCAAAATCATTCTTAGCAATTGAAACGGATTTCTCCTCGCCTGCAGTTAATTCTGTCGGTACAACCTTATCAACTTTTACCTTAAACGTCAGTTCTTCGCCGCTTATATTTGTTACACTCAGCGTTTCCTTACTATCAGAGGTATATTTCTTTACGATGATACAGCTTGTATCCGTTGAATGATTCACAACCTCAGTTACATTATTCTTTTCACTTTCAACGCCTGCCCTTAGCTTTTTATCACCAACTGTCCTGAATGCATACATTCCCTTATTGTAAACCTGATAAGAGAAATACGCAGTCTCACCGGCTTTTAAAGTGATCTCAGAAGATTCTTTACCAGTTGACAGTTCGGTCTTCTCTGTCATTGTAACCTTCAGTGTCGTTTCTTCTGTCAATGTAATAAGCAGACTGTCATCTTGCTGATAGAATCCGTTAGAAACATTCACATCAGATGAACTTGAAGGAACCAGTTTTTTGATATTGCTTACATCAGATGTTATTTCTCCTGTTGTCTTAGTAAATGCATAATGCGCATCCTTCGGAGCAGTAAATACATAATAAGCAGCCTTTTGTCCTTCTGCAAGTTTTACTTCTGCTGTTCCAACACCGTTCTCACCAAGAGTTAAAGTTTCTGTTGTAATCAATGCCGGCTTCTTGATCGTTATCTTCTGATCGCCTTCACCACCTGATGCTGTTATCTTTACGTAAAGCTTATCACCTTCCTGCCCGTAAGCGGCTGCAGTAGAATCTAAATATGGACTATTGCCAAGTTCATTTCCTGATATACGAACATACTTATAATCGTAAATATATGCCGATGAACCTTCTGTCAATTTATTTTCCCATGTATATCTTCCTGACGCAGGCATCGTATAGCAATACCATGCTTTTTCACCAGCCTTTACTGACACTTCTGTATCTGCATCAAATGGTGTTACATCGTATGGCTTGACAGTAATTGTTCCTTCGAGTGATTCATGTTCATAATTAGCTATGGTGATCGACTGTTTCTGACCCGGAGTAATCCAATACGCTTTGTCTAAAACAGCATTCTGTTCATAGGAGCTTCCATCAATATATACATATGATTTAACATCACCTTCCTGATTCTTTGTTGTCACAACAACGCTACAGCCAACAGTTTCTGCTGCGTTAGGAATAACAAAGCTAAACGTCTGCGATTCACCTTTTCCAAGTTTAAACGATGCCGAACCATCTTTTAATGGTTCCTTGGATACTTTTACGCGAAGTGTTCCGTCCAATTTCTTATCATTATTGGACACCACTTTAATGTATAATTTCTGTGCTGAACTTAATGGAAGAGTTGCTGGCATTGAAGTATAACACGTATTAGGACTATAACCATATTTTACATCGGCGCTGCCTTCTGTATCCTTACCATTTGTCCAAGTAAATTCATACTCATTTTTCGCTGTCGGCTCAAATACATAGTAGCGTGCTTCACCCTGCTTCTCAATTGACACAGGCATATCAGAATTTAATGAAAGCTTTTCTGGATCAATCCGCTTAACAAGTACTGTTGCTGCTGTCTGTACAGGTGTGGTGCCTTCAGATGGCATAACATCCTGTGCCGCCTCCACTTTTATGGTCAATTTGTCACCTTTATTCAGATGCTTTATCGTACCATTAAGATTCCCACTTGTACTACCAAATAAATCAGCCTCAGAAATACGTACCTCATGCTTTGGACTATTCTCTTTTGCTTCCTCTGCTGTTGCCGCAAATTCATAATATGCTTCCTGCAATGCTTCAAACGTGTACCAATACTCACATCCATTTGTAAGTACCGGATTTGCCGCTTCTCCTGCTTTCAGCTCCGTGGCAGAAATCCTCTGAGCACTTACTTTTCCTGCCTTCTTTGCATCATCAGAATCTCCTTCATTAGAAGGCTTTTCAACCTCAATATAAATCGTATCCGTCGCATTGATGGAATCGCTGAAAGCACCGTCCTCATCCACGCGGCTATAAATCCCCTCTTTACATATCAATGAGATATTTCCTGAAAGCTCATAACCACCATCTCGAACAGGATCGCCATTGCTATTGAGATATCTGATAATTCTAGCTCCGTCTTCTGCACTAAATACATATTTTCCATCTTCTTTGAAGCTAAATTCAATGACTGATTTTGTTCCATATGCCACTTCTACAGATTTACCAGCCTCCAAAACTGATGTTCCAGATTTGCTTACGGATACCGTCGCTGTAAGCTCTGTCTTATCACCGGTAAAATTGCTGTTTAACGCCGTAATCTTAATGATTACTGTCTCTCCCTGCTCGATGGTAAAATGGTATTCATCTCCCTTCGGTGTCTCTGTTGTCCCTGCATCTGCGAAGGTCATTAATACTTCATTATCGTGCAAAGAATCTCCAGTTTCTCTATAGTACTCTGCTTTAACTGTCTTTGGTGTTGTGAACGTATATTCTGCCGTAACAGGTGCTTTATAAGCAATATACTGCACTGGGCTATCCTTTGTCAGTGTCAGGTCTACAGTATTTTTCTCAACAAGCGCATTGTTAACACCTGCATCTGTCTTCCTGTAATCTACCCACAAACTGCCTCTGCTCACCTTGATAAACAGCGTCTCACCTGTCTTCAGGTAGATTGATTTATTATTGCTTCCAAAGTTTTCTACCTTTTTATTATCCTTGCGGGAATCTACAATATTTCCATTAAAGGTATAATAATTATTCTCTGGAGCCTTGAAGGAAACCCACTCGTTATCCTTTACACTAAGCTTATTCTTGTCATTATTCTCTACAGTTAATCTTGCAAATTCAGTTCCGCTTGCACTCAATGTAAAATCATCTTCAAGCCTGAAATAGATACTCTGTCCAGCCTCCAAGAATAGCTTAACGGTGCTTCCTGATCCATTTTCTTTACCTGAATGATTCCAATTTGCAAAATACTCGAACCTTGCATCTGCTTCAAATGTATACTCACCAAATGAAGGTGCTGTAAACTTCACCCAAGTTCTGTCATAATAGCCATCTTTCGTAACTTTATTAGACAGAGTGAGTGTTTCCAGTCTTCCTTCATAATAAGGATCCCATACTGCAAGAATATCTTTATAGAAGTCACTGTCTTCGCCTTCATATTCTCCACCATACGCAGGTGCTCCCTTGCCTACTGCCTTGACAGAGACTGGCCATCTCGCTATTACCTTCTTGGTAATCTTTGATGTTACCGTAATAATAGAAGTACCCTGCTGCATTGCCTTGAGTGTCGCTGTATATGTACCCGGATTTGCTTTAATTGATACTGCTTTTGGATTGCTGCTCTTCCACGTAAGAGTGTCTGTGATTCTGTTCTGGGCATTCCAATCCGCATTGGCTCTCAATGTATAAGTATTTCCTGATGTGAAATATCTCCCCCTCCAAGTACCTAACGAATCCATCCAATAATCGCTATAATCCTGTCGGTTATATACACTAATATCTATTCCACCCACAGGAACAACTTCATCTGACCACGCCGCCATCGCATCTACATTATAACCTCTTGCTGCTGGAATATTGGTCGTCTTGGTCTTAACTGTTGCAGTTTTGGCTGCCTGTGTCTGATATACGGGTGTCACAGTAATTTTGTACGCAGAAAGTCTGACAAATTTTTCACTGGATATTGTATAAGAAAATGTTTTTGTTTTCTCAAAATATGCCAATGTATTCTGAACTAATCCCCAGTTATAGTCGCTGTCATAACCATTTAATATCCACTGCTGCTGTCTCTGTACTGTTGCAGGAGCTGTTGATGACACCCACGCTCTGCTGTCGTCATCATTCCAGGCAAGTCTCTTAACAATCAGATTGTCTCTTGCATCTCTCACTTCGATATCAAATGCTTCTGCATTTCCTGCATGTGTAAAGTTCAGTGTTATGTTCTGATCGTCTACGTACGCAACCTTCAATCCCTTTACCGGATCAATCTGTGCTGCTGTGAGAGAAACCGGCGTACCTACAGTCACATCTTTGCCTTCAATATTGATATCCTTCATGGTTACTGTAAAAGGTGCATTGGAAGGCACTACTGCGGTAACAGTCCATTCACCATCGAAATAGTCTTCTTCACCCCAGTGCTGTTCAATCTTATACCCCTGCTGCCATGCGCTTGCAATCGTCTCCTGCGTGATCTCAATCTGGCTTGAACGGTAATTCGGCACCTTGGTCTTACCCTGCTTATAATCAAGATAATCTGCCAGTCTGATTGTATCGCCAACCTTCATCTTCACCTTCTTACCAGATACAGTATCTGGAATAGCTGCGATATGAAGAAGGCATGAACCCTTTTTACCATTGTCTGCCAGTGCATATACCCGTACTGACGCTACACCATCTACATCCACACCCTTAAAGGTAAGTTTACCTTTGTTATTGATGGTTGCAAATTTAGACGGATTTGTCACAATCCATTTGCCATTTTCAAATCTTAGTTTTCCGTTTCCTGATGCGTCGAGCACTGCATAAGTAAGCTTTGGCTCTGTATACTTATCCAGCAAAGCCCTGTCTGTTGTTTTTAATGGAAGCGCTTTGATAATATGATCCTTATCATCAGCGGCCTCATTTAGCAGTTTTTCCTTAAAGTATCCATCTACAGAAACCTGCGCTGATTTTGCGAAAAGATCGACAATGTAAACGGGCACTTCGTCCCCAAAAGCATTAGGCTCTGTATAAATGCTATCTTCATCCATCAGATACTTCACAGGATTTTTTCTGTCATTCTCAGCCACTGTAAATTTCGGCTGTACTCCCTGAACCTGAGATTTCGTTGTCACAAAACTCTTGACTGTTCCAGCCTCTGAAAGAGAAACCCTGGAACCATCCTCAAGTTCTCTGGCCGCACTGACATTTCTGACATACACAACATATATACTATCGGCTTCCAGATTTGTCACTGTCCATTCAACAAGTTTCAGTTTACTGTTGTATCCAGTAGTCCCTGAAAGATAAATTGGTGCTCTGGCAAATGCCAGTCCCTCTGCATCCCATTGATTATTTTTAATCTTAGCGATCTCATCTTTAAATGTCTGCGGTTTCCAATTCTTTACCTCTCTCTTGTCTGCTACCTTTACCACATAAATTTCCCGGCGGTATCCATTCTCAGGAAGTGTGAACTGAAGTTTTGCTTCTGTATCAAGACCTTCTGCCTTTTTAATCACAGGCGCTGTAACTTCTGTGACTGTGATCTTTGTCTTTGCTACCTTTGCACCCTTGCCTTCGATCGGTTTCACTGTACCATCATCAGCACGATACACAGGATATGCCTCAACCGTTACTGCCTGTTTGGATGCCTGAAGCGCAGTCACATGTCCCGTTAGTGGATCAAGGCTTATAATACCCTCTGGGCTGCCTGCTGCCAGCCTGTAATTGATCTGAATAACATCTCCAAGCTGTGCTTTCGTAATCTTAACATCTAACTGCTGTGTCTCACCTACAGCCATTTTTGCCTGTACACCATTGAATGCAAGCGACTTTGGTGCCACTGCCATCTTAAGATTTGCATCAAGCTGTGCATCCTTTACTTCGAGCTGAAATGTTTCAGAATAGCCGTCTTCCCAAGTAATATTGAATGGCTTTACTGGTACGTTTGCACCTGATGAATCTTTTGTTACGGGGAATAGTACTGTTATGAAATAATTATATCCCACAGTCTCTTTGTAAGGATTTCCCTCCTCATCATACGACCGCTTGATAACAGGCTCCTTTATCCAGCTATCTAATATGTACCCACCTGCTGCCTGAATACTATTCTTAAAGATAATGTTGTTCTCATATGCATCAAATTCCTTTGCCCAGATATTGCCTAAAAACTCCTTCGGTGCATATATTTTGTAAGCAACATAATTCTTGTCTGTAGGGATATTCTTACCATCACAATCCTTCCATCCATTAGGATAATCACTTTCGTATACAAACGGTATTCCATCCCGAGGAATGATCGTATGGGTATTGTTATTACGGGCTATTGAAAAACTAATTCCAAGAATTTCGTCATCAGCCACATCTGTCCATGCATTACCGCGAACTGGTGTAACCTTTTCTGATTCTTTCCATGTAACATTGTAAGATCTATCCCACGGAAAAGCAAGATCGCCACTCAGCTTCACAGCATACTCTTTGCCATATCTCAAATATGTATCATTTACATTGCCAATAGGATTCTTTTCTCCATTCTTATATACTTCTCGAGAAAATAATCCCCTGTATCCAATCCACTCGTCATACTCATTCCATGCATCTTCTGCCACCAGCAATGGAAAACCGGCAAAATCTTCTACAATATGTCCATTATATTCCGGGTAGCTTCCCCTTCTGTACGCAAATAGCCACTGATCTTCTGCCGGTACCTTGTCTTGTGAGTAGGCTATATACATCTGAGTCATATCATTATCAAAGATACTGCTGACCAGCTCACCTGCCTTGATATTCTGATTCACTACTGGTGTGATATCAATATCAATCGGAGTAATCGTAAACGAATACGGATTCTCCTGAACCTTCCCAGGCTCTGCGCTCCATGTATATTCATACGCCTTATAGTCGTCATTTCCTGCAAAGGAAATATGCAGCTCATAAGTTCCACCATAAATTGCATTCTGGAGAGAAACTTCTGGCGCTTTACCAGTATTGCCATTTTCATCTTTCCAGATCCATGATACATTTACAAGATCTTTATTGTATTCTCCAGTAGTATTCAACAATTCATTCTTTTCTGTTGTACCATCTGTGATCTTGATCAATCCCTCCGGGAAAACATCCGTTATTGGTTTCGCATTATATGGTCTGTCTGCCGGAATCTTGCTGGCATCAACTGTTATTGTGAGTTCTTTTTCGCCATTAAAATTAATCTTTCCCGGTTGGAAATGGTAAACTGTCGCGCCATCCTCGGACGTTACAGTCTTTGCATGGTCAACATTCGTATAGTTGCTCATTAGTAACGGATTACCATTTTCATCAATTATCGGATTCCCGTATTGATCGCGAATACAGTCATCCTCGTCGAGGCTTACAGTAGCATATGCCTCATACCAATATGGATTTTCAACCTTCGTGAATTTTGATTCAAATTCCTCTGAAGGGAAATCTATATAGCTATCCTTTATATTCTCTCCGTTGTCATTCTTTTCAAGCCTGCGTACATGCCACCTCAAGTACCCGTCAAGGTTCCAGCCTTCTACTGGTGTAAGTGTTGTAATATCTTCCGGCTCACTGTTATTCGGAAGCATATAAATACTGTATCCCTGCCCCTCATAAGAACCAATCTCATCACCATATACTGCCCTCTGGTCATCTGTTTTGATAAGAATTTCCTGTGGTCTCACCATAAAGTAGACATATGCTTCTGATGGCAGATTTTTGTATGTATCGTCCCTGTATTGAACATGCAGTCTGTAAACATTAGCATCTCTACAGCCAAGAAACAATGTTTCTTCATCATTACTTGTACTTGTTGATCTATTATACCATGACAAATGCTCTGTTAAATATGCTTCCTCATCAGCATATTGAGATATTTCTCCTTCTTTCAAGCCATTGATATACTTTTTGTAGTCTGTTCTTTTCTGCCGATAATCGTTCAGGTTTGCTTCTTCCCATGTATATATTACATTCCCGTCAGTCGGAGATATTGCGGCAGTGCCTGCTGTAATCTTTGCCTGTTTGTAGTCTGCACGCTTCGCAAACAGCGGGGTACCGTCATAAATCTTCCACGAAGGATCTATCAGGGAACCATTACCGCCAAGTCCCTTGAATGCTTTGACAATTTCTTCGGTCTCAATCTTTGTCTCCACACCTTCTGTCAATACCAGATTTTTTGCGTATGTGTTGATGGTATCCTTATCTGTTCTGACCAGATAATTTTTGTTCGCTGAGTTTGTAGTTGTATCTGTTATAGATACAACACCAGATTTCTCAACATAGTCTGGATGTCCATCTTCATCATAACCATCTTGTACCCAAACAACCTTTTTGCCGTCTGCTGTATATACAGCCTTATTTCCTGTAAATACAATCCTGTACCCATATTCATTTACATCGTCAGTTTTCTTTACTTTGTCGTCCTTTCCAAAGTCTTTCCAGACAATTTCAGCACTCTGTTCGTTGTCTTCTTTTTTTACAGGAGTCACACTTTGCTGAACCTTAAATACGGGTTTATAATACTGTGTTCTGTCTGTATCACTGTATGACACGCCAAAGAAATCTTCTGTCTCCTCTTTGAAGTCGCTCGTCTTTCCATCCGCACCGACAGTATAAATCTTATATGCTGCCTTAGCGAGAAGCTTCTCCATATCCTCATAAGTCATCCCCGCTGTGATGTCAATAGTCTCTGGTTCAATAATAAGCGATGCCGGTTCAACAGTAACTTTGATGGGTTCACTTATGGATTTGGCATAAGTTTTATCATCTCCATCATATTTATATATCGCATAATATTCACCTGCATTCACAGGATCTGTCTCAAGTGCAGTATACCTGTATCCCTGATGTAAAATGTAATCATCCGTAATTTCAGTCTTTGCATCTGTATCATCAGTACCTGTAAAATCCGTCTGCTCACGCGTATACCATGCGGCTGTCACTACTGCATCCTTCAGAATTTCTTTCTTAGGCTCTTCATCCTCTTTTTCGCTGTCAATAACTTTTACAACTTCAGGTGTTTTTTCCAGCCTGCTTTCAATGATATCCTGAATCGTTACCTTTTCCTGTCCATACGTTGTGATTATTTCTTCAGCAGGATTCTTCAATGCAGCCAGCACTTCTGTCGCCTGAAGTTTCCCTACAACAATCGCATAAGAATCAGCCTTAGCACCAACTGTATAGTTTGTAATGCTTTCATCTGTAAGTGCTATTTCAGTAATCTTGACTCTGTAATTGCCTTGCTGGTCAATAATTGTTTCTGGCGGCAATGCATCCGCAGACTCGTTTCCTTCATTGTCCACACTGTACACTGCTGCCTTAATCTCTTTGATAATGGAAGCTTTCTTCTCATCATCATAAGTATTACCATTCTTCTCCGTCAGAACATATTCTTCTGTTACTTTCTTAATAAAATCTGCAACAGTCGTTCCGGCATCTGCACTGGTCAGCGAAGATATATCTACTTCAAGCTCCGCTTTTTCGATCTCAAAATAGATAAAAGCATCTGCCTCACTACTAAATCCATCTACCGCATCTGTATGAATCTTTAAGCGGTACTTTCCAGCATCTTGCGGCAAATCAGACATATCCGTATAATTCCCATCTGCCTTGGCGTCTTGCTGCCATACAAAATGGAGCGCTCCAGCATTTTCAATCTCTTGTCTCACATTGCGGGCATCATCATCAATACGAATCTCAAGTGTATGGTCATTATTAACTATAACTATGATGTTATTTAGACCAGATACTTTTCCAAACTTACCTCTATATGTCGGTTCATCCGAATCTGTATCTAGTTCAAAGCCGTCGATTCTGAAGTCCTTATTAACTTTGATCGTTGTTACAAGTTTTGCCTCGTCCGCCTCAGCCTGCTGCAACTCCTCATCTGTGGCTTCCTCCTCAGCAGTTGTTGTCTCAACAGGCGCACTCGTCCCCTCCTGTGCCGTTGTCTCAACAGGCGCACTCGTCTCCTCCTGCGTCGTACTCTCAACAGGCGCACTTGTCTCTTCCTGTTTTGGTTCCTCTGTAGAAGCACTCACTTCCTCCGGCACTGTAGTCGTGGCAGGCGTATCCGCCTCCTCCTGCTTTGTCTCCTCCGCAGGCGTACTTGCCTCCGGCTGTTCCGCAGCAGGTGCTTCTGGCTCTTCATTGGCAGGCTCTTTTGCTTCGTCGCCCGCATCCGATTCCGATCCAGAATCTTCTACAGTTGTTTCAACTACTTCTGTCATCTCGTTCTCTGCTGCCAGAGCGGTTGCAGGCATTGACTGGAATATCATTGCAACGCTCAATATGACAGGCAGGGCACGCTTAAACAATTTTCGTTTAAACATTTCCATAACCCTCCTTATTGGATTTTATGATGGACATGCATTGTGGCACATGTCCGTTAACATGTTGTACTGACACGCAGAAAGACCCCCAAAAGCCCTCTGCTTTTGGAAGATGGTTAATCCATACAGATATGATAGATGTTTCCAGTGCCAGTCCCATGAAGTAATTCTACCAGAATCGCGGACAAAACACAACTTTTATTGGTTTTTTTGTGCATAAACTTTTCTTTGAAATTAACACGAAAATTGTAAAGATTAAATAATTTAATATTACTTATCAATGACTTTTTTATGCATTCAGTGTGCATTTTTGTGAAAATTTAGTGAATCTGTATAATTATTTGCTTTTTTTTCGTCTAATTGCAACATTTGGCGTCTTGCCAAACATTAGTTCTATGAGTATTTTTACAAAAGTATTTTCTGTTTTTTTCGTACTATGCCCTCGGTCTGCTATGAATCCTTGTTTAGAAAATGGATTGCCTCCCCGCGCGTAATCGACGCAATCACTAGATCACTGCGCTCTCCAGTCATTAAGTCCATCCTCCTGCCGCGCAGTTTTGCCTCAGTCAGAAATCCTAATTTTTCCAGAAGCTTTCGTGAAGCATGGTTTGTTTCATTGCATTTTGCCTCAAGAAGTTCAAAGCCACGGTGAAAAAGGTACTCGCGCACGATGCATTCGGCGGCCTCGGATGCATATCCCTGCTTTTGGTATTTTTCACCAATAATATACCCCAGCTCGCCGGTTTTCAACTGTCTGTACGGCACATCAACCGTTATACAGCCAACCACGGCATCCCGCTTCTTATCTATGAGAACCCATGCATCCTGATTCGCAAGAAATCCCTGCACCAGTTCTGCCATCTGCTGCCTGTCTGTCATAGGATAATTTAAAATGTATCTGCCCAGCGTCTGGTCCTGCCCCCAGCATTGATAACATGCATCAATGTCATTTAGGGTAAAATTGCGTAGCAGAAGTCTTTTTGTTTCCATTATTGTGCTGCCACTCTTATTTGCTTTTTGAGTGGCTTCTCCTTTCTTTTGATGTACTCCTGCTGACATTGTAACAAAGTAACTGCCGGCACGCAATCATTTGCCAGACAAAGAAACATTTGACAAGAGCATTGCATCATGGTAAGATGGCTGTAAAGGAGGGTACTGCCGACAGACGGTTAGCCCAGTTAACTATTTGTTATGAAAATAACCGCTAAGTTTGACAGACTTTGGGCGGTTTTTTATATTATTCAACAGCAGCAGGGTAGAGCTGTGGGCTAAATTTATCAACGCCGAAGAAACGGAGGAATTTAACATGATCGCTGAGAAAGACCCTTATATTAAAAGCGCCTATGACCAGCTTCAAATCATCAGCCAAGACGAACAGAAACGGCTGGAATACGAAGCCCGAGAGAAAGCCATCCTCGATTACAACCAAGGCATGTATGAAGCCAAGTACCTGCTGAATTTAGAAAGGAATTAATAACCATGAAAAAACAATTACAAAAACTACTTGCCTGCCTGCTCTCAGGCATACTCCTGCTCTCCCTGCTGGTCACAACACCTGCAAACCAACTCGCTGTCAAGGCGGCACCCGCTGTAAACAGTCCAGACAAGAAAGCCTGCTGGATTTCCTTTTTGGATATTGAGGAACTCTTGCAGGACAAGACAGAAAAAACATTTCGCGCCATCGTCTCTGCCATGTATGACAACGTTCTTCATTACGGCATGAACACGGTCATTGTACATGTGCGCGCCATGGGTGACGCCATGTATCCCTCCGATTATTTTCCATGGTCCGAATACCTCACAAGCGACAGGAGCAATCCCGGCTATGATCCCTTACAGATCATGATAGAGCTTGCCCATGCCAAAAATCTGCAATTTGAGGCATGGCTCAATCCCTACCGCCTCTCGCGCGATAATAAATCGACCGTAAGTTTCAAGACAACACCGTACTATGCACAATTTCTCCCCTATACGATCGAGTACACGGCACCGGGCGGACAGACCTGTCTTGCGCTCGACCCGGCAAGGACGGAGACCAAAGATTTGATTGTCAAGGGCATCCGCGAAATCGTGAGCCGCTATGACGTGGACGGCATCCATTTTGACGACTATTTTTATGTATCGGGCATGGCAGACCAGCTCGATATCGTGTCGCGCAAAAATAATGTAAATGCGTTGGTCTCTCAAGTATATAGTACAATCAAATCCATCAAACCCGGCTGTACCTTTGGCATCAGTCCCGCAGGAAATCCAGACAATGCGCGCAGTCAGGGCGCAGATATCGACACATGGCTCTCCACGCCGGGATATATCGACTATATCATGCCCCAGATCTATTGGACAGATGTATACATGACCGCAAACGGCGCAGTGCCCATGTTCTCCAACCGGTGCAGTGCATGGACAGCACTCAATAAGCAGCAGCTTCCAATGTATGCAGGATTGGCGCTCTATCGCGTAGGAACCAGCTCCAAGACAGATCTGGGCTGGGCAGCGAGTGACACCAACCTCGCGTATCAGTATGTGACAGCAAAGCAGCTTGGTTATGACGGCTACGCTCTGTTTCGCTATCAGTGGCTTGAGAAGGAGATTGCTGCCGCTGAGTTAAATCATTTAAAAAACTATTAAAATAAAAAAACGTCCCAAGGGACGTTTTTTTATTTTAGATCTAATTATAATCTCTTTAACAGTTCCTCTCTTGCCGCCTCATAGCCGGGCTTTCCAAGAAGTGCAAACATATTTTTCTTATAACTCTCCACGCCGGGCTGGTTGAACGGATTGACACCGAGCAGATATCCGCTCAGGCCGCAGGCAAACTCAAAGAAATAGAACAGCTCGCCCAAATAAAATTCACTGACTTCAGGCATATTTACCATCAGATTTGGAACCTGTCCATCGGTGTGTGCAAGCACTGTGCCGTTCATCGCACTCTTGTTCACAAAATCCACGGTCTTTCCTGCCAGATAGTTCAGTCCGTCAAGATCTACTGGCTCTGTGCCGATGGTGATTTCCTCTCTTGCCTTCTCAATGTTGAGCACCGTCTCAAACATCACTCTTGAGCCGTCCTGAATAAACTGCCCCATCGAATGAAGATCTGTCGTGAGGTCTACGCTTGCCGGGAACAATCCCTTCTGGTCTTTGCCCTCTGACTCGCCAAAGAGCTGTTTCCACCACTCGGATACATAGTGTGCACTCGGCTCATAGTTACAGAGAATCTCCACTGCCTTGCCTTTTCTCAGCAGGATATTTCTGACTGCCGCATACTTCATGGCGTCATTTTCCTCAAATGGAAGCTCCAATGCGCTCTTTCTGCCGCTTGCTGCACCCTCCATCAGCTTGTCGATATCTGCACCGCTCACCGCGATCGGAAGCAAACCAACTGCTGTGAGTACAGAGAATCTGCCGCCCACATCATCGGGAACAACGAATGTCTCATAGCCTTCCTCTGTCGCTAAATTCTTTAGAGAACCCTTCGCCTTGTCCGTTGTTGCATAGATGCGCTTCGCAGCGCCCTCTTTGCCGTATTTCTTCTCCATCATTTCTTTAAATACACGGAATGCGATCGCCGGTTCTGTCGTTGTGCCGGACTTGCTGATCATATTGATGGAAAAATCTCTGTCGCCAATGACATCTGACAAATGCTTGATATAGGTCGAGCTGATTGAATTTCCTACAAAATAAATTTCCGGCGTCTTTCGGATACTCTTGTCCACCACGTTATAGAAACCGTGGCGCAAAAATTCGATTGCTGCCCGCGCGCCCAGATAAGAGCCGCCAATACCGATTACCAGCAACACCTCGCTGTCGCTCTGAATCCTCTTTGCCGCCTCTTTGATTCGTGCAAACTCTTCCTTGTCGTAATCTACAGGCAGATCAATCCAGCCCAAAAAGTCATTGCCTGCGCCCGTCTTGTTGACAAGAACGTCCTTTGCGTCAAGTGTGAGCTTCTTCATGTACTCAACCTCATGGTCACTGATAAATTGTGCTGCCTTTGAATAATCAAACGTTATCTTACTCATCTGCTTTCTCCTTTACAATTAGTATCATTTCATCGTTCCATGTTTTTTATTTTAGCAAAATTTCCCAAATAAATCAATTGTAAGTCAAAAGTTTTCCCAAAAGATGACCAATGTTTATACACGGTTTCCAATAATCGTCCGCAGCAGCTCCTCGAGCTCATGTGCTTCCTCCTGTGAGAATACAGGTGTTTTTTTCTCAAGCGCTTCCTCCAGATCGGACACAGTATCTGGCGCCTCATGCTCTGGCTGCTCCTCCGCAGCGCGAATCTCGGACTTGGCGCGCCGCTCTGCCTTGGCGTTCTTTTCCTGCGCCAGCTCCCACAACAGTTTCTCCTTCTCCACGATGCCGTGCTCCAATCGCTGCGCGACTGTATTTTCGAGATAATCCGTTAAGTTCGTCTTGAGCATCTGCCTGCGCCCCGGCATGTCCACGATAGAGAGTGCACTCAGATATAGATAAATGCCAAACAGGCTAATGATATAAAATGGAAGAAGGTCCACAAAACGCCGCCCTTCCACAATACCGCTGAACACGCCAAAACCTGCGACGAACACCCCCGCCAGCATGAGCTGTCCCGACAAATGTTTCATAAAATTGATACTCATCCCCAAAATGCGGATGCGGTTGATGTACTTGTCTACAAACACTGATATGTTCGCCACGCCGCCATTGAGCTTGTAGCAGTTGATAAACCGCTCCTTGCACTGGTTGAGCAGCTTGTTGTCCATCCCTGAAAGGGTGTCTGCCTGCTGTATCATTCTTTGGTAGATCACGCCAATCGCCACCTGATATAAGATTCCGATCGCCATAAAGACAAGTGTCAGTAACATCGTAGTCGTTTCCTTTGACATTATGATTCTCCCCCTTTGATTTGATATAACTCTATACTCGCCCGCTGTGATTCTAAGTATAATCATTTCGATGCATTCCCACAAGACATTTTGAGAGAGAATCGTTCGACAAATTCGTATCATTACCGCTTCTTATTGACCGAATATCCCGTTTTCCTACAGGGTTTTACTTTTCATTCACTGTCCAGCGTTGCTTTTTGTCCGTATGCATTATATAATATACCTAACCCGCAAACCCGCCGCGTTAGCGGCATATTATCCCCAAGGAGCCCTAAGATGAACATTCTCTCCAAAAACACCACGAAACAACCCTTCACCGCCAACGGTGAACCCATCACAGGCACGAAACAGCTTGAACAGGCGCTGGACAATCTGTGTGCGCAGACACAATACGATGCAGGCGCCAAAAACTGCTGCCACGAACGCGGTGAGGCGGTTCTGTGTAAAAAGCTGGACTATGCCCGTCTGGGCACAGAATTTACCGGGCGAATCGGCTGGCTGGCAATCGGTGCTGACCGTAGCGGCACCATCCCATCCGGCGCGCGGTGCCTCACCTGCACAGCGGGCAGTTCCACGCTGGAAATTCAGTACTTCTCAGAAGGAGCCGCGCTGATTGGCTGGGCAGACTCTTCTGTGGGCGTCATTTACTATTACATCAACAATTATAATAACTGGTGTGCTGCCAAGCAGATTCTTTCATATAAAACACAAAACGGACAGCACACCGATATCTGTCCTGAAAAAGAAATGTTCTGCCAAAGCCCAAAAACGCTTCGCGACATTCTCTTTTATTTTTATGAAACTGCCGAAAGACACCCTGCATATCAATGGATAGAGGATTTCTTCTATACGGGCAGCGACGGCTGGCACAAAGACTGGATGAAAAACTCGCTGAGACATCTTACCATCCCAGAGGAACAGGATGAAGCATTCAAAAAACGGCGGAAAGCACAGGAAAGCGGCAAGTGGCAGTGGGGAACGCCTTGGCAGCGCGAGGATTACTGGCGCGGTGCAGTCTGCTGGGAAAATCCAGAGGAGATGGCACAGCTAGAGCGTCTAACCCGCTTAGAGTCTGCTGATGCCGAAACTTCTGATGTCAAGGCTTCTGATGCCACAGCCCCAGCGGAGCCAGTACCAGATTTCCCTTCTCCTGAACAGCAGGAACATGAAATACTCATGAGACAGACAGCCGCACGGCTCATGAAGGAAAAAGAATTTACCAAGCGCGCATCAGGCATCCGCGACCTCTGTTTTCTGCGAAACTGCGGACATCTGCGCAGACTAGACCTGCGCTGTAATGATGTGGAGGACCTCTCACCGCTTGCCTCACTCCGCCAGCTAAAAGAGCTGACACTGGACTACAACCTCATCTCAGATTTGTCTGCACTCGAAGGTTTAGAGCAGCTTAGGCAGCTTTGGTTAATGGGAAACAAAGTACGTAGTCTGGAACCGCTGAGCGGGCTTCACAACCTCAGTGCACTGCATCTGCGCGGCAATCCTTTGGCACCGGGCACGCTGGCGTCCCTGCGCAAATGCAAGCGTTTAGGCACACTGGACCTGTCCCACACAGGCATACAGGACATCTCAGACTTGGAATACAGCCGCGTGCGGCTGCTGACACTCTATGGCAATCCCGGCGTGACCGGACTAGAGGTCCTGTCCACCATGAAAAACCTCACCTGTCTTGATTTAGACTGGGAAACTGCCCGCCGGTATGACATTTTGGCACTCGCCCCACGCCTCACAGAATATGCCCGCTATGGAGACCGTATGGAATACGTCTGGCCGCAGAAATTTTTTGACGAGTAAGTCTACACCGCAAACATCAGGAACAAGACCACCCACGCCTTCCTGATATTTCTGCCTGCCACAAGATACGATGTCCCCAGCGCAATTCCCCACAGGATGCCCATCAGCCCAAGTGCCAGACTGTCCTTTGTCAGCGCGTGGCCAAGCCCCCATGTCAGGCCGCACACGATGCCGCCATAAGGGATTTTCTCATGCCCCAGCCACACCTCAAAGGCTTTCTGCGCAAACACGATAATCAGCAGAAACAGCACTGTCTCAAACGCATAATATAGATACTGAAACCCAAACTTCACCGCGCCAAGATGCTGCCATTCGCGGATACATTTGAACCCGCCCCAGTCATGACACTGTACGGCGATTGCTGCCGCTACCATCAAAAATGCCGCAACCCACTGCCATGTCCGCATGGTTTCACACACCGCGAGAATATCGAAATCATAATTTTTCTTTGCCGACTGCACAATCCAGAACGCAATGCATCCCCAAGTCACGCAGGTCAGAAGCCAGTGCGCAATGTGCTGTGCATCCGACCAGTCTCCGCTCTGTGCCCCGTACAGAAGCGGTTCCAGCAAAGACACATAGAGAATTTCTATGCCAAGACCGCCAAACGCAGTGAGTCCAAGGCTGAACAAATCCCAGCCTAATTTTTTATTCGTATTATTACTTGTGATCATTTTTTGAATCCTCCTTGATTTGTCTTAACAATTGATTGGCTTTTTGCACCTCCAGATACAGTGAGCCATAATAGACCAGCGCCGCAATCACGTAAGGCACCGTAAACGACCGAAACATATCCACATAAGCCTTTGGATGCAGTGGTGAAAAGAATCCCGATATCCATGTAAACAACAGAACCGCCGCAATCAGCACCACATACTGCAATACCGCCACCAGCAGCAGCGGAAGCTGCGCCAGACGGTAATGCTGGGACAACACCAGCGTGCCCAGAAAAGAAAACAGCAGAATCGTCAGCATATTCATTTGGTCGCTGCCAAACTTCCCCTGTGTCTGCGCCTCGAGCACAATCTTTCCCACAGATAACAGCGTATAGATCACACACACTGTCGGCAGGAAGCTTTTCTTGTCAATGATCTTCATTTTTTCCCTCCTTCACGTTTTTGAGACATTCCATAAACGGCTTCTTGTACGCCCTGTTTAGCACCAGCTCCTCTCCATTTTCCATCATCAGATGCATCCGCATATTGAGATCGGGTTTGATTCGGTCGATTCGGTGGAGATTCACCACCAGCGACTTGCCGATCTGGACAAAACCGCACGCACTGTATTTCTCGAGAAAGAGCCGCAGATTATACTCGATCTGAAAAACCTCGCTGTCCAAGTAGGCAAAACAGTGGCGGTCAACGATTTCCAGATAATAAATCTCGCGCAGGTAAATGCGCTTGGCTGTCTGGTCTTTGCGCCCCACAATCACCTGCTCTGTTTCAAGATAATCCATCAGTCCCCTAATCTCTGCGTCCTGTTCCCGATAGTAGACATCCACTCTGTTCTCTGACAGCGCTAAATCTTCATAATAATTGACCTTCATACCCGGTGCCCTCCCTTTAAAACCAGTATAGCAGCATCGTTTGTTTTTGCAATAGACGCATGCGTATGCTGCACTTTGGGCGGTCTGACGTGCACCAAAAAACGCAGGCTTTTGATCCTATCACCAAAAGCCTGCGCTTATGCTTGTCCTTACTATTCTGCTATGCGGAACTGTCCAATCAGGTCATGAAGCCTCTTTGCCTCGCCAAACAATTCCTGCGAAGTATCCACACTCTGTTCTACTGCCTCAGAGTTGGTCTGTACCACCCGTGAAATCTCCCCGATGCCCTCACTGACATCTGATATCATGCCAGACTGTTTCGCACTGGCAGATGTGATCTCATGCACTATCCCGCGGATCGATACCGTGAACTGGTCGATCTTGCGCATAATATCCTCCACCTGCGCCGTCGCGTCCGCACCCGAATGCACATCCTGAATCGAACGGTTTATCAGCTCTGCGGTCATCTGTACTGCTTCCGCAGATTTGGCTGCAAGACTGCGCACCTCATCCGCCACGACAGCAAAGCCCCTTCCTGCTGCCCCTGCGCGCGCCGCCTCGATAGAGGCGTTCAATGCCAGCAGATTTGTCTTGACAGCAATATCATTTATGGTCTTAATCACTTTCTCAATCTCGTTGGAGGAATGCGTCACATTGTTCATCGCCTCCGTCAGCAGCGCCATCTTTTCATCCGCTTCTGAAAAATACCCCGCCGCCTGATCGACAAACTCCTGCGCCGCCGCACAACTGTCCGCACTAAGCCGGAGCTGTGCGGTAATGCTGTCTGCACTTTCTGTCAGCCGCATGACAGAATCCGCCTGCGCTGCCGCACCTTGAGACAGGCTTTCCGCACTCTTTGACACGCGCTCAGCACCCTCTGTCACATGATTGGATACTTGGGCGATGCTGCGGGTGAGCTGTAGCAGATTGGCGCGTATCGTCTTGAGGCTTTTTGCCAGTACTTGAAAATCCCCTATGTAATAAGCCTCATTCAGAGAGACATTCACTGCGATATTGCCTGTAGCCATTTCGCCCAGAATGCGCCGTATATCCTCTATGGTCTGCCGCAGGTGGTCACACATGGTATGCGTTGTTCTGGCGATCACACCGATCTCATCCCCGCGGTCATACAGGGAGGACAGCTCTTGGTCTGCATTCAGTTCAAACCTGCCCAGACGCCCGATCGCAGCCTCCACCCGTTCAAGGCTATTTCCTACGCGGCGCATCATGAGCACGAGGCACAAAATAATCAGAACCATCACCACAACGCACACCATACCTACTTGGAACTGCGTGGAAGCAACCGTTTTAAAGACTTCCTGCGTATTGTCCCGAACCATAAAAATCCAGCCTCTGTCCTGCAAATACTGGTATACTACAAGCTGTTTTACGCCATTTTCATCGGTGTAGGTATACGTCTCCGCCTGAGCGCCAGCGCCAGACTGCACGCTCTCCATGATATCCAGATATCCGGGGTCCGTGGTCTTGGTATTGAGCAGCTCCTGATTCTCATGAAAAAGATATACGCCCGTCTCTGCACTGATAAAGACATACTCACTGTTGGGCAGCCCTTGGAGCTCTAACTCGAGCAGATTATCCATCAGAGCATCCGCAAAGACCCCTGCCCCCACAAAACCGATACATCTGTCGTCCTCAAATACAGGATAATACATAGAAAGAATCATTGCACCAGTGCCGGGAGACTTCATAATCCCCAGATTCGTCAGTTCCGGCTTGGCTAATATCGTCTGCTGGAAGGGCGCTAAGGCATCGCCTTGGCGGGTAATCATGCCAATGGCTCCCTGAGATGTATGGGTTCGGACATACGTCTCAGGCGTCGCGATATACAGCCCTTCAAAAATTCCCTTCACGGCAGCAAAATCCTCTGTATACTCCTGCGCCCGCTCAAGCAGCATGGGATTTTCCGGGTCGCGCAAGAGCTCATGCACTTCGTCACTGAGTGCAAACGCCGTCATATACTCCTCTGCGGAGGATACATAGTCATTGATAATGGCTGCGCGGGAGCGCACCGCATCCGTCATCTGGTTGGTGATGTTGTTCCTGACCGTGGCAGATGCACTATAAGAAACAATGCCCCATAACAGAAGCAGGCCAGCAACTGTGATTGCCGAGGTTAAAATGCTGATTCTAACAGCGAGTTTCTGTTTTCGTCCTCTTTTCCGTATACCTTCTCTTCATACATTATACCAAACAGCTAAAAAATATCAAGAATCCGTCCTTGCCTTTCCCTATCAAAGTTACTATAATAATGAAAAATATAAATCAAAAAAAGTTGATAAAAAATAGAAATTTCACCCCTAATATAATACTGGAGGGTAAAATTATGCGGGAAAAAATACTCATTGCTGACGATGAACCAGATATCGTCACAATGCTTCGAAGCTTTTTTGAATTAAACGGCTATGATGTGCTCACTGCCGCAGACGGTCTGGAAGCCGTCGCGTGGGCAGAACAACAGCCGGACCTCATACTGCTTGACATCAATATGCCCGGTCTTGACGGCATGGAGGTCTGTGCGCGCATACGGGATTTCGTCTGCTGCCCGATTCTGTTTCTAACCGCCAGAATTGATGACTCCGACAAGATCAAAGGCTTTGGCGCAGGGGCGGACGACTACATTGTAAAACCGTTTTCTATGGATGAGCTTGGCGCGCGCGTGGCGGCGCATCTTCGGCGCGAACGCCGGCAGCACAAGGCAGCCAAAGTCCGTTTTGACGACAATCTGGCAATTGACTACACCGAGCGCTGTCTCTATTATGACGGCAGCCCGGTTGCGCTGGTCAAAAAGGAATTTGACATCATCGAACTGCTGTCGCAGCACAGGGGACAGGCGTTCAGCAAAGAACGGATCTATGAGCTGGTGTGGGATTACGACAGCGAGGGCGACGCGTCCGTAGTCGCCGAGCATATCCGCCGCATCCGCATGAAATTCAAGGATGCAGGCATGAAACCATATATCGAAACAGTCTGGGGGATCGGCTACCGATGGGCAAAAAACATATAAAAAAATCAAGACATCAATCCATCAAAAAAGACTTTGCACTCTATATTCTCCTGTATATTGTATTGTCCCTGCTTTTGGGTTTTCTGTCGTCAGGGTTTTTCCAGTGGAAACAAGAACAAATCCGCAAAAAATATCAGGCGGAATATGAAAAGACAATGCAGAACCTCGAGGGGCACAATGGCACTCTGTACAGGGACAACATCCAAGTAGAAATTCATTACACGGTGGACATTGTCACATTTTTCACGCCGTATGACTTGATAAAATATAATATTTTAGGCATCTCAAGCGGTGCCGTCTACCCCATCAGCTTTATTGTATGCCTTATCGCCACGAGCATTCTTTTTTATAAAAAGACGTTACAGACACCGCTAGAGCTCCTTGGCAGTGCCGCGGACAAGATCGCAGACAACAACCTTGATTTTGAAATCCATTATGACAGGCAGGATGAACTAGGACGGCTCTGCCTGTCTTTTGAAAAAATGAGGTGTGCGCTGCGCGACAACAATCTCGAACTATGGCACCAGATCGAGGAGCGCAGGCGGCTAAACGCCGCTTTTGCCCACGATTTGAGGACACCGCTCACCGTGCTCAAAGGCCAGAGTGAAATGCTGGCAAAATACACGCCAGACCTCTCGGCGGATACTATCACCGCAACCGCGCAGATGATGCAGCGCCATATTGCAAGGCTTGAGCGCTATGTCAATACCATGACCACTTTACAGCGTCTGGAAGATCTCGAGATCCGCCGTCAGGCAGTGGACATCCCCGCTTTGTACCGCCAGCTAGAGGAGACGGGGGCCTGCATCTGCGCGGACAAGACCTTTTTCTTTCAGCCGGGTACCCTCGTTTCGGACGCCCGTGTGCATGAAAAACAGCCGCATCGTGGTGAACCTGTGCGGGTTCTTTTCGATACGGCTGTCATCATGCAGGTCTATGAAAATCTACTCTCCAATGCCCTCCGGTATGCAAAACAGCAAATCACGGTATCCGCCAGTATGATTGATGGCTTTCTTCACATCACGGTATCCGACGACGGCGCAGGGTTTTCAGACAAAGAACGCGCTGAAGCCACAAAACCGTTTTACAAAACGGCAGGCACAGCAGATCAGGAACACTTTGGCATGGGGCTCTACATCTGCAAAGTGCTCTGTGAGAAACACGGCGGTTTTCTAAAATTAGAAAACAACAACGGCGCTGCTGTGACTGCGGTATTTCGGGCTGGATAATTTACCATTCCTTGGTCAGCTCGATATTCCAGTCCACAGCAAACGGCCCGTTTGCCTGCGCTTCCATGCTGCTTACAAGCTCGGCGCGCTCTGCCGCGCTGCTCTGTGAATCGTCGAGCGACTCCTCTGACCAATAGGAATATCCATATAGATAACTTTTGTTAAAATCTTCCCACGAATCAAACAACTCCTGCGCTTTCTGCGCTGCCTCTAAGTTCTTGTCCATTGCCTCCTCATAAGTGCAGTATCCGGCTGCGTAGCCAAAGCCCATAATGGTCCCGACCCGGCTTAAATCCCATGCGGCAATCGCCCCGTCCCCGTATGCGGACTGTGCATCATAGGCTGCGAGCAGGCTGATATAAGTCCCTTCATCAAGCCCCTGCTCCTGTAAGATGGCATCAAATGCATCGCGCTGTGTCTCCCCGTCTGCACCAAACTCTTTCAACACATCCAAGGCATCCTGATTATGCCCTTCTGTCATCAGCCAGTCCGCCATCTCAATCAGGTCATCCGCGTTCTCCACACCCCAGCTGCCTGAAAGACTCTGCTGCGCTGACAAGACAATTGCCTCAAGCTGGCTCTCTGTAGAACTGGCATCCTCCAATGCCTTAAAAGACTCCAAAACGTTGGTGCCATTGACAGAATCCAAGACTGCTGTCATACTGCTGATAAAATCCTTCGTCCCTGCCTGCGCAGCGTCCAGCTCAGGCGCTTCGTCTAAGAGCTCCACCGAAATGACCTGTCTGGCTTCCTCGATGTCATCATCATTGCCAACGATAACTACTGTGATATAACTGTCCGCGTCTTCTGCAAAATAACCATATGCCTGTCCTTTGCTTATCCCGTGTTTTGCCACGCCTTCCCATGCAATACTGCGGTCCGTGCCCTCAAGCGCAGGCGCCTGTGTATCTGTCCAGTCCACCGTCACACCAGAGTTGCTTATCGCCAAGTCCGTAATATATTCCGCAAAATCCTCAAGGCTTTCGATATCACCCGAATTTCCTAAAATACTGGATTTGGCACATCTTAGAGAAATGCCGGAAAATCCTTTTCTTGAATCCTCGCCATCCAGTCCCATCATGGCAAATCCTGCCGAGAGCGGCATGTCCGTCTGGGTGAGTCCTTCAAGCAAAACCACCTTGTATGTGCCGTCTGAAGAGACATATTCCTGTGTATCAGGAAGATTCTCCGGCTCCTGCGGTTCTTGAGATTCCTCTGCCGCCTTGTTTTCTACAGTGCCCGAGGACACGGCCGCACTGTTTGATCCGCCGTCTGCTGTGTCCTTGGAATTACCACAGGCTGTAAGCATCAGTCCAACCGCCGCTGCGAACAATAGTACATTTCTTTTTTTCATCATCCTTGCTCTCCTTTACGCCCATTCGGGCAGATTTTATAACAATAGACATTGTACCACGCCACAGGTTATATTTCCATATAAATTATTCCGAAATGTTCGACAACAGGCCCAAGAACGTGTTATACTAGGTGCATACAAAGAAAAATGATAATCAGAAAAATGAGGAAAAACGAAATGGACAAAATATCAGGAAGCATGGAAGTCCTCAGCTCTTTACAGATTACAGCGGACACTGCGGGGCTGGATCAGGCAAGCAAGGAAATTTACAAAAATAAAGAAGTTCTTGCGGTCATCTTAAAAGGCGTTGTTAAGGAATTTGAGCCGTACAGCTATGAAGAAATCATGGATTTCATTGAGGCGGATTCCATCACGGGCGAGGAGGAAGTATCCCCGGGCAGAACAAACACAAAAATCCAAGGCGGCGACAAGGAATTTACAGCCCTCAACGAAAAGGTATCTATATTTGACACGAAATTAAAGGCGGTCAATCCGAAACTGTCCGATGAAAAAATTCTCGTGAATCTTCACATCGATATAGAGCCGCAAAAAACATACCGTCCGGGATACCCGATTGAAAAGCGCGGAATGTATTATCTTGCAAGAGAGCTTGGGGCACAGCTTTCCCTTGTGACGGACAATACGGATTATAACAGCCTTGAAAAGTGCTACAGCATTTGGATATGCCGCGATGATATACCGAAGAAGGAGCGGTTCAGCATATCCTTTATGGAGATGTGCAACACCACCAATTACGGGAATTGCCAGCCTGACAGGAAGAATTATGATTTACTCACCCTAATCATTATCCGGCTGGGGGATGAAGTGTATAACAAGGCGAAAGAGGAACCGGGTTATGATGTGCTGAAATTTTTACATGCAGTCATGTATCCGCACAAAAAGGATTTTCTTGACACGGTGAAGGAATATATTGATTTTTCACAGAATGAAACATTATGGAAGGAGATGGATAGAATGAGCGGCTTGGGAATGAGCGTATTACTTGAGGGAGAAGCACGCGGAGAGGCACGCGGGGAAGCACGCGGTGTAACGCTTGGCGTAACGCTTAGCGCACAGATATTCAAAATAATCCAGTCAGGTGAAACGGATAATAACGTAATTGCCGAGCAGTGTGCGTGTTCAGTGGCACAGGTGGAGGAAATTCGGCGGGCATTTGGTATATAGAAGCAGATTTTTATCTTTTCTTTACCCATTGCGTATGTGTCTAACTTATATTATAATAAAGAAGATAATGAATTTGGAGGTGTTCTATGACAAAACGGAAAGTTACAAGCACGAAAAAAACGAAACCAGTTAAAACTACAAAAACGGAAAAAACTCCGTCAAAAGCAGTTCAGGAAGAACTTGAAGTTCCATCTTCTGAAGAAAACCAGACAAAAAATGCCAAGACAGAGCGTCCGAAAACAGAAAATTCAAAAACGGAAAACCCTAAAACAGAAAATCCTAAAACAGAAAATCCTAAGAAAATTGAGGCTGAACAGCCCAAGGAACAGGAGACAACACCGGAGGAACCCCAAGCAGAAGTCTGCACAACCCCCAGAAGAAGTGTTGCATTTATCGGTTCTGAATGTTATCCATTTGTAAAAACCGGCGGTTTGGGAGATGTAATGTATGCTCTTCCAAAGGCATTGATCAAACAAAACTGCGATGTAAAAGTAATTCTTCCGCGTTACAAATGTATTCCTCAGGAATATCAGGAAAAAATGGTGTACAAGGGTTCTTTTCAGATGGATCTGTGCGCCGACGGCAAATCTTTTTATGTAGGAATTATGGAGTATGTATGGGATGGGGTTGTATATGATTTCATCGACAATGAAGAATTTTTCACCAGCGGAAATCCATATACAAATCTGATCGACGATATTCCAAAATATTGTTACTTCGCCAAAGCAGCACTGGCTGCCTTGAATTATATGGACTGGATTCCTGATATCATTCACTGCCATGACTGGCAGGCGGCACTGGTTCCTGTATTTTTGAGAGTCAAGTTTGCAGACACAAAGCTTACTTCCGCCAAAACAATCTTGACGATTCACAATCTGCGGTTCCAAGGCATCTACAATATTCCTACAATCCGGTATTGGTCTGGACTGCCGGATTATGTATTTAACAAAGATGCATTAAAAACAGGCTATCAAGACGCCAATATGCTTAAAGGCGGGCTGACTTATTGCAATATCATTACAACGGTCAGCAATACTTATGCAGGAGAAATCCAGAACTCATACTACGGTGAAACACTGGATGCGCATTTGAGATATCACTCCAATAAGCTCAGAGGAATTGTAAACGGTATTGATTATGATATCTGGAATTCATTTACGGATGACAGACTCTATGTAAACTATGATATCTCCAATGTACTAGAAAAGAAAAAGGAAAACAAACGCAGATTACAGGAAGAACTGGGGCTGGTTCAGGATGACCACAAATTTGTTGTCGGATTGATTTCCCGCCTGACAGACCAGAAGGGACTGGATTTGGTTAATTGTATTATGACTCAGATTATGGACGAGCATACGCAGATCGTGGTACTTGGTTCTGGAGATCAAAGATATGAAGACTCCTTCCGGTATTATGAGTATACATACAAAGGAAATGTATGTTCTAATATCATGTATGATGAAACAAGAGCACACCGGATTTATGCGGGCGCAGATGCTTTGCTGGTGCCTTCCCAGTTTGAGCCCTGTGGATTGACACAATTGATTGCCATGCACTATGGTACAATCCCTATTGTCCGCGAGACTGGAGGATTGAAAGATACTGTAGAACCCTATAATATGTACTCCAATATGGGAAATGGTTTTACTTTTGACCGCTATGATGCCGGCCTGTTGTTAGACGCCATTAACAGAGCCAAGAGTTTGTATTTCTTGAACCGCTGGTGTTGGGACGAAATGGTTCAGAGAGATATGGATAAAAACCTTTCTTGGGATAATTCTGCAAAACAATATAAAGATTTATATTTAGACTTAACTTGATATGGATTCGTTCAAGTTTATCCTTTCATACAAAATCCGTGTGGCATTGATAAGAAGCAATGCCACACGGATTTTCATTATATGGTATTACCGCGGAATCTGAAACTGTTCTTCAAAGCGCCGCAGCGTATCCTTTAATCCACTGTCAAGGCAGGGTATCGCACGCGAATAGATGGCATCGGGTATCTTTTTGTAATAAGCGTGTGCAATGCCGCCTGTCATACAGGCAATCGTATCACTGTCACCGCCGATTGAGATGGCTTTGCGGACAGCGTCCTCGTAGGAACTGGATTCCATAAATGCTTGGATTGCAGGCGGTACTGAGTAAGAGGCACGGCTGTTGAAAACATACGTGCCGCGCAGATCATCCAAGGACATGCAGGGCTTATAGTGAAGCTTTCTGATAAGATAACGCTGGATTTCTTCTTTGTCACAGCCTTTTCGCGCCAGAAAAACGGCGGCGGCAACTGCCTGCGCGCCGCGGACGGCTTCAGGATGGCGGTGTGTATAGTGACAGCTTTGTCTGACCTCATACAGCACCTCAGCAAGAGAATCAAAAGCACAGCCAATCGCACTTACGCGCATCGCAGCACCGTTTCCATAGCTTCTTTGAACGGTTAAATTTTCTGATAAAGCCCATTTTCTAAACATCTGCCCATACCCGGCATTGGGATAGCGCCTGTAATATTGTTTGAACCAAAGCGCATAGCTTTTGGCCGGAGTGATGTGTGACTGGGCCAGTAACTTCTCTGCTACGGCAATGGTCAGAACGGTGTCGTCTGTATAAGTGCTTCCAGCAGGAAACAGCGGGAAGTCTTGGGTTTTTACGTTGTGAATTTCATAAGTGGAACCGATAATATCACCAAATACCGCACCATACATACTAAGATTCTCCTTTTCAAACACGCTCTAAAACACCAGCCTCAAAAGTTTTATGACAGTACAAATCAAAATCTCCCATAGGGCTGATTGTTGTTTGCATTATACCAAAAACAACATGGATTTTCTATAGTATTCTGTGTGTATTTATGGTATGATAATGCTGTCTAAAAAAGTGTATCAAATAAATTGGAGGTGCAGCAATGATATGGATGATAGCGGCCATTCTGGCAACAGGCATCAGCGCGTTTCTCATTACGACCATTGTGGACATCATCATAATGGGCAGTTACCGCTTAATGATTTCACCGCCATGCGAAGTTTCCGAGTATATTGTTTGCAAGGAAAACCGCATTGATATCCAGCAGGGAAACGAGTGCTCAGGCTATGCTGCCGCATATCTGCTGCGCCATTACGATATTCCGGCAGACGGAACAGAGATCTACCAGAAAATGCCCTTCAAAGACGCTGAAGGATGTGTTCCGCCCAGCGGAATCAAGAAAGTACTTGAAAGTTACGGATTTCATGTGCGATACTGCGCCGGTAACTTAAATGCGCTAAAAAGAGAGCTCTGCAAAGGAGCTCCTGTTATTGTCTTTATCAAGTCCAGAAAAGACAAGAGATGGCTGCACTACGTGCCCGTCGTCGGCTTTGATCAGGACCATCTGTTTCTGGCAGATTCGGCTGTGAAGTCTGCCAGCAGCCAAGAGCACGCATACAATCGAACCATCCCCACCAAAGACTTTTTGGTATTATGGAACACCGCAATGTTAAAAATGCCCCTGTATGCGCGTACATTTTATGTGATTGAGAGGAAATAACACCTTTTCCCCGTCAGAAAAACATCCTTCAAAAATAACTGCCAAATTCTCTAATTCTTCAAATTGCTGCTCTTCCATATCCATTCTTATAATCATTCCTCCACCCTTTTTCTCCACTATACCATCCCGATAACTGTATGTAAAACAAAATATAAGTAGAATTGAATTTTAATTGATAAAAAATTGAACTTTTCCTATTAAGATAAACCTGTCAGTAAAAACACGAAAGGAGGATTTCAAATGAACAACACCATCAAAATCCAAAACCTCAATAAATTTTATGGAAAAAAGCAGGCCTTGTGCGATGTGAATCTGACCATCGGGCAGGGGATGTTTGGTCTCTTGGGGAGAAACGGCGCAGGCAAAACAACGCTCATGCGGACGCTTGCCACATTGCTGCCAAAGCGCAGCGGTACCGTGTCCGTCTGCGGGATTCCCATTGAAAAAGATCAGGAAATCCGCAAAATCATCGGATATCTGCCGCAGGAGTTTTCCATATACCCGTCCATGAATGTGCTAGAAGCGATGGATTACCTCGCGCTCCTGAACGGCTTAACAAAACCCGAGCGGAAGGAACGCACCGCACTGCTTCTGAAAAAGGTCCACCTGACCGAACAGCGGAAGAAAAAAATAAAGGCATTGTCCGGCGGAATGAAGCGCCGGCTTGGCATTGCGCAGGCGCTTCTGAACAATCCCAAAGTCCTGATCGTTGACGAGCCCACCGCAGGACTTGACCCTGAGGAGCGCATCCGTTTCCGCAATCTATTGTCGGAGGTCGCTGAGGAGCGCATTGTCATACTGTCAACACACATTGTCGGAGATATCGAAGCCACCTGTGAGAAGATCGCGATTCTGGACAGCGGAAGGGTTTTGTACCAAGGCACAGTCAACCGTCTGCTGGCGGAGGCTGACGGCAGCGTATTCACCAAAACAACAGACAGGGCAGAACTGCCATCCCTGAAAAAGAACTTATTTATCACGAGTATGCACACGCAGGGCACAAGCGTATCTGTACGGTTTCTGGCAGAAAACGCCGTGCCCGGCGCCCATGCCTGTGCACCCAATATTGAGGATGCCTATATGTATTACCTAAAGAAAAACGGTTTGGAACAGGAGGTGCGTGAAGATGTTGTTTTGGCATGAGTTTCGAAAAACGGTCTGCGATACTGCGTATCTCCTCTTTGTCACGGTTATTGTCATCGCGCTCAATTCTCAGGGCGTGCTGGACTTTCAAAACGAAATCGTCACCGAACCCAATCCCTCTGCCAGCCAGAATTACGGGACGAAATATGAGGAAAATCCGGCGGTTATTATGCCCGCCGCACTACAGTCACTCTACGCTGAATTTCGTGAAAACAAGTATCAAACCTATCCAGTTGGATTTGTAAAATATGTAAAATTAGACGATGACAAACAGCAGAAAATCGCGGAAATTCTCTCTGAGCTTTCTGGTGAAAATCCAGACAATGCATCTGAGCTTTCTGTCAGAACAGACATCTCCTACGCAAAATTCAAGGCGTTGATGCAGACAGCCGATGACATTTTAGGCGGCGGCTCAGACTATGCAGCGAAGTCCTTAATCCACTATGGACGCGTGCCTGTCACGTATGAGGAGGCAGCAAAAAGATATGAGCTTGTAAAGACATATGACCAGTTTACAGGAGGATATGCGCGGCTTTTTTGCGATTATGCCGCGGCGATGGCGCTCTCTATACTTCCTGTCTTTCCAGCGGTAATCATGAGCATGAGAGACCGCCGGGCAAAGATGTCTGAGCTGATATACATTCGAGCGACACCGGCTGCCAAGCTCCTCCTTGTGCGCTATCTTGCCGTCACTGCCGCAGTCATGCTTCCTGTTTTAATATTATCTTACGGGTCTAACAGCAGCATATGGCGCATGTATTCGGGCATGAAGCTGGATTATCTCGCACCGCTCAAATATGATTTGGGCTGGATTCTGCCCTCGGCAATGATCGTGATCGCAGTCAGCATGTGTCTGACGGAGCTGACCAATACCCCAATTGCCGTCGCGGTGTGCTCTCTTTGGTGGTTCATAGATATTAATTTGGGCATCCAGTCTGTCTCGGCGTCGTATTCGCTGCTGCGTCTCGCCCCAAGACACAACGCCGGAGCACTGTCTTATTTCATGACACAGGACTTTGCAGACAATCTCCCGCGGCTTATTGCAAACCGCCTGCTTTTTGCAGGTTTGTCTATCGTGCTCGTCCTTGTAACCATTGTCATTTATGAAGCGAAACGAAGGGGAAAACTGACATGGAAAAAATAATAACTATCACATGGTATAATCTAAAGCATCAGTCTGTTTTGTCCATTCTGGTGTCTGCTGCGCTCCTTTTCATCACGCCGGTTCTGTTTGGAACCGCCCATTTGAGTCCAGACGAGGCGGCGGTTCCGCTTGAACTGTTTGTCTCCCTGATTGGGATTGTCCTCATCACACCCGTTTTTGAGCCGGAACAGGACGAAGCCATCTACGAAGTGGCGGCATCCAAGTACATTAGTCCCCACTGCGTCTATTGTATCCGAACTGTCTATGCAGTCCTTCTCGTCTTCCTGTTCACTGGCTTCTTTGCCGGTGTACTATGTCTGCGGGAATGTGAAATGACCCTCTGGCTGTATCTGGGAACCGTCGCAAATGCCGTGTTTCTCGGCGCTCTTGGCATGATGACTGCCGCACTGGCAGACAACACCATCATTGCGTACATGATACCTTTGGTCTATTATGCACTCAATTACGCTGCTGGGGCAAAGCTTGGGTATTACTTTTTATTTTCGATGCAGCTCTCTGACTTTTCTCCGAAGCTATGGCTTGGAATCACAGGCGGATTGCTGATCATAGGTTCCCTGATTCTAAAAGGACTGCGTATCAACCGCTTCCTCCACTTTGTCAAGGATATACTGCGCAAAGCCATTGTCTGACATGTTTTCGTCCTCTTCTAACTCTTTTCGTTCCTCCTCGAAAACCAGAAACGCTTCTATTTTTGATATGAAATTGATTGAAAACGGAAAAATGGCCGGAGTAAGCTAAGGCTCATTGTCTCTAGCTTCACTCCGGCCATTCGTGACTCGATGTCCCCTGGTCCCACTCGCTCGGTAGTAAGTCTTATTTAGCTGTCTCCGTGACCTGTAGTAGCCATTCCAATTTGACTATCCTCCCGCATTCGGGGCACCTTACCTTTAAGACTACGCGCCCTCCTGCGGTGGCAATTAAATCGCAGATCCGTCCTTTGCAAGCGGGACATTTGACCATACACATACCGTATACCTCCCACAGCCTGTTTTGGATGACAAAGCCATGTTATGCACTCAGCATAAAATGTCCCATCGGTGGAAATTACCAGAAATTTCCATTGCCTGTTACCAGTATGGCCCGGAATGCCGCCCCTTAATCACGGAATGCATAAAAAAACAGCAGAATCACCTCCGCCGTTTCTTCCTCTCATATATGCCCGCCTCTATCCCTTCCGGGCCGAAGTGCAGCCTTACCAGTTTTCCGCAGTGCTGGCATTTGATCTCAAGGACCGTCCACTCCGTCTCTGTTCCCTCATCATCCAAAATGCGCCTCCTGCATTTGGGGTTGGGGCATCTGATCACTTCCATCTGCCGCCTCCTCCTTTACTCCACTCCGGCCAGTGACCGGCCTTATTTTCCGCCTCCCCGTACTAATATGTAACAAGGGAACCAGACAAATGACAACTACGCTCTGCTCGGTTCCCTTTTATCGTTTGTATATTGTTAATTTTCTTCGTGTGGTGCTTCCCTCTACCCACTGTACCGTATTGCCAATTTGCATCTCAGGATTTATTTTGAAGTTAATGCTATAGAAACAGGGTAAGTATAGCTGACTTGATGGATTCAAATCTCTTTCCCACAATGAGCGCAGTATTTGCCATTTGACAATCGTATTTTTCCACAATGCGGACACCTATTGCTAAATGCCCTATAGATATTGCATCCGCAACTAATCAAAAGAAAAATAAATGCTATGCAGCCTTCTGCCACAATGTCATAATTGCCATCAAATATTTTTA
>ERZ779632.258-NODE-258-length-34154-cov-15.567289_pt1 | contig 34154 bp, 32 predicted proteins | sample MGYA00514194_ERZ779632 | MGnify/ENA primary metagenome ERZ779632 (study PRJEB29562, sample SAMEA4376704) | mouse gut metagenome | isolation source: Cecum | study: EMG produced TPA metagenomics assembly of the A DSS colitis mouse model was used to assess the... | reverse complement strand
GTAAAAGAAAAGGACGTGACAGTGGTGGATATCACCCTGTCCGTCCCCGATGAAGACACCGCCTCCGCCATCTGCGCCAACTGGCAGGCCAAAAGCCAAAGCGTCTATCAATTTCTGGTTTCTGAGTTATTTTGACGGCACAGCTTACCCTGTGCCCGATTTTTTCTGTTCCGTCAGTGTTTCCTGATCACTTCATTCCAGTTTGAAATACCGATCACCTGCAAGGCAAAATCTGTATACCTGGCCGACTCCGGGGTATCCACATACTTGTACGCCTCATAAATGGATTTCCGACCGCCGCCCAGCGTGCAGATTCCCAGTGCAAGCCCCTGCGCCACTTCCGAAGGCGCGTCCGTCTCCCTCGAGAAAAGCATGCTGTCCACATACTGATTCGCCTCGATTACCTTATAGGCATACACAAAGGAAGCCGCCTGCAGCTCCTGCCCCTGAGAGGAGGTATACCCCATCTCGCTTAAAATCAGATGCCGCACCTCTCCGTCTTCCGTACGCATCTCCGGCTTCTGTAAATAATCCGTCAGCACATGAAGGTTCTTAATTGTAATAACAGGTGTATTTTCGCCCTCCTGCACATAGGAGCCGGCTTTTCCGCTGGAACTCCACGCCTTTGCACTGGTCAGCGGATAGTTGTATGGATGCTGGGCCAGCGCCCAGTCGATATTTCCTTCCGCCTTCAAATTGCGGTTAAATTCGTCAAGAATCTCCTTGGAACCGTATCCGTTCTTGGAATAGAGACTCTTTCCCCACTGCTGATCCAGCGATATGTATACTCTTGCGCTGCTGTTGATGCTTAAAATCGCATTGTAGAAAACGCGGAACGCCCTGGCATATTCGTCCACATAGGATGCCGTATCCATGTGCTCAATATGATTCCACTCGCTTCTGGCGTTGATCTCGTTTCCGATCACCCAGTTTACCACCTTGCCGTGGCCGGTGCCGGAATAACGGCTGGCCAGAAAGGACGCCACCGCCGCAATACATTCAACGCCGTCCTCGTCCGCCGCGTTAAAGGCAAAATAGGGAGCATGTCCGCCGGAACGCGCTTTGGGATGAATCAGCTCGGGATGGGCGGAATGATCATTTAAAATAATGGCTGTTGTTGTAATCCCCCTGTTTGTAAGGGAGGTAAAAATGTAATCGTACTCCGCGATAATCTGCCCGTTAAAAGCATAATTTCTTCCGTTATAAGTATAGTAAACCGTAGGATAATGTTCATTGGTCGTCTGTCCCAGAATCCTGCTCAGAGGAATGTTATAGGCGGCATGCCTCACACCCAGATCGTCCAGCTCCGTGCTTTGCAGCTTCTCCGGGTCTACAAGAAGCCCCTTCTTGGAGGTCGTATTGCCAAAAGAAAGACTGTATTTGGCCAGAGCTTCCGGATTCGTAATATAGTGGGGCCTGGTGATCGCCAGAAAAGAGCCGTTTTTCTTTACGGCCACCACAAATTTGGAAAAGAGCCTGGAACTGGCCGTATTATAATTCAAATTGACCGAAAAGGTCAAATTCACATCCTTCTGATCTTCTATCAGGTACTCGCTGCCTGTCAGAGCGGACTGGTACGCCTTTTCCTCAAAAAGATAGTAATAACCGTCGTCGCTGACAGCCAGATCCTTCGCTTTCATGGTCACGTCAATCTTGCCCGTCTCCGGGTTGATCTGACAGCTTTCAATGGTGGCAAAATCAGCCGCGTTTTCCGGCGTGACCTCCACCTCCCTCGGTCTGTTCTTTATGCCCTCCAGCATATAGCGGGCCGCATCCACCAGCGCCTGCGTCGTATCCTTACCGGCATTCTGCCTGACGCTGTCCTTCCTGTGCTGGGTTTTGCTGTACTCGGCCAGCTTTACAGCCTCCGTATGTACCATAGCCTCCACTGCCGCGCTCTCCAAAGCCTGCAAATCAAGATGCTGCTGCACGGCATACCCGGCATAGCCGCTGCCAAGCGCCAGAATCACCATGCCGATGCTGACAATAATCCAACGTTTCTTCCCGTTTGCGGAGCCCTTTTCTTTCTTTTTTCCGTTTTTCATCTATAACCTTTTTCCCTTTTTTATCCTGACGGCCCTTATCCGCCGTCTATCTCCCACCCCGCTCATTGTACTATATAACGTAAAAAAAGTCCAATCCCATTATTTTCAACGTTTCTGCAAATGGCGCGTGCTGAGCTGGCAGCCAGATTTCTAATCAAAAAGAATCTCATCCACCGTCACAAACTCATACCCCTGCTTTTGCAGAACATCCACAATTTCAAGGGCTGCCGTCACGCTGGACTTATATTCGTCATGCATCAGAATAACGGCGTTATCCTCCGCCTTTTTTGTAACCTTTCGTACGATCCCGTTCACGTCGCTGCTGCACCAGTCCATGGGGTCGATTGTCCAGAGCACCGGAATCATCATTAGCTCCGACTCAAAGCTTTTATCCCAGCTTCCGTACGGCGGACGCACATACTGCGGTTCTTCCCCCGTAATCCCCAGAAGCAGCTCGTTTGTCCTGACCAGTTCCTCCTTAAAGGTCTCTCTGTTTTTCTTATTCAGCTGCACATGGCTGTAGGTATGATTCCCGATCAGATGTCCTTCTTCCTGCATCCGCAAAACAAGCTCCGGATAAGCCTCCGCCTGCTTTCCCATTACAAAAAAAGTAGCCCTGGCCCCACGCTTCTTAAGCCCATCCAGAAGCTGCTCGGTATAGTAAGGATGCGGCCCGTCGTCAAAGGTCAACGCTATTTTCCTGGGACTGTCCGCAGTCTCCTCCTTTTCCCAAAGACAGGCCATATATTCAGCCCTGTCGGCAAACGCGCCGCTTTTTCTTACCAGCAGAAAGCCGCCTGCAAGAAGAATACCCGCAAGAACAATAACAGTCATAATTAATTTATTTTTCCTATTCATCGGCGGACACCCGAAATTACCTTTTCTCTAACATGTATATGCCGCCGCCCGCCGGCAAATTCAGTCTCCCTCACGATCATAAAAACTGATCTGAAAGGCCTTCGTATAGCCTTCCTCCGCGTTCAGATTTAAGGAAAGGCTTCCGCCGTGCATTTCCACGATTTTTCTGGCGATGCCAAGCCCCAGCCCGCTGCCTCCCTGAGAAGTCCGGGCCTTATCCCCTCTGGCAAAGGGCTCAAAAATATGCGCCGCAAAGGCGGGATCAACAGGTTCCCCCTGATCCGCCACCGTAAGCTCATAATCCGTCAGGCGCACCAGAACCCGTCCACCTTCCCTGCCGTAGCGCAGCGCATTGGTGAGCAGATTGGTGACAGCCCTGCCAAGCTGCAGCCTGTCCATGGCAAGGGGCATCCTCTCCTCTGGGATTTCCGTCACAAGAAGCATCCTTTTTTCCTCAAACTCCGTATAGAGGAGCGCCGTCATCTCCCGTACAAGCTCCGCAAAATCTTCCTGCCGCTTATGCAGAACAAACCCTTCGCTATCCAGCTTTACATATTCAAATAACAGGGTAATCAGCTCGTCCATCCGCATTGCCTTGGCATAAATCATCTCCAGATAAACCTGTCTTTTATCCTCCTGCGCGATTCCCTCGGTAAGAGCCCTGCTGTACCCGCATATCGTTGTAAGCGGCGTCTTGATGTCATGGGCAATATCCGACAGCAGCAGATTTCTCTTTTTATCCGCCGCCTTTTTCTCTTCCTTTTCCTCCGCAAGCAGAATGTCAAACTGTTTCGTCACCACCCGGGAATAATAAAACGCTCCCAGCCCATAAGGAAGCAGCCGGACAAGCATAAGCCCGAGGATTCCCCCTATAATCAAAATCCGAAGCAGCACGCCCCACACGCCGCTGTAAAGGGGAGAAGTAACCTCAATCCGCATACTGCTCCCCATGGCTGCGTTAATCCGGCCCTGTACCCATTCCCGAATGCCCGGCGGCAGAAATCCCGCCAGAATATAAAATAACACCTGTAACATCCATGTAAAAACATCGCTGTTCCCGGTAATCTCTATCTGCTGCGATTCCAAAAATACAAGAACCGCCGGGGTTAACACCATACGGTAAAACAGATCAATCAATACCCCGCCCCAATAGACAAAAAACAGGACGATTAAAAATCGCTGAATTAAATACCACTTTACGGTCCTTTTCATTCCCCTTTTGCCTCACTCTTTTTCCATGCGGTATCCCAGGCCTCTGATTGTGCTGATATATTCCCTGCCGCCACGGTTTAATTTAGTCCGAAGTTTTGAGATACATACCATCACACTGTTATCGGAAACCATATAGCTTTCTTCCCAGCCGGCCTCAAAAATCTGCTGCCTGGTAAACACCTTGCCGGGATTTTCCATAAACAGCTTCATGATCCGAAACTCCACCGACGTCAGCTCTATTTTCTCTTCGCCCCGGTAAAGCAGGCAGGAATCTGTTTCCAGACGCAGATCGCCCGCCCGAAGCGTTATATCCTTCGCTCCCCTGTCTTCCCCGCTTCCCAGCGCATAAAATCTCCTTAAATTGGATTTTACCCGCGCCACCGCCTCCAGCGGCACAAAAGGTTTTGTAATATAATCATCCGCTCCCAGATCCAGTCCCAGAATTTTATCCGAATCGCTTCCCTTTGCCGAAAGCATGATCACCGGAAGATTACTCGTCTCTCTGACATTTCGTAACACACGATATCCATCTAATCCCGGCATCATGATATCCAGAATCGCCAGGTCCACACCGCCCTGCCTGATCAATCTGACTGCCTCCATCCCATCCGCCGCCTCTATCACTTCGTACCCTTCCTTTTCCAGATAGAGGCGAAGCACATCCCTGATTTCCGCCTCGTCGTCCGCTATCAATATTCTATATGCCATATCTGTCCTCCGAATTAATAACAGCCGTGTCTTTTAATTCGCGGTACAGCGCCGCAAACGTCAGATGCCGGTACGGCTGTACATAAAACACCTCCACGATGCCAAAGGTAAGCGCGCCCAAAAAATCCCACAGAATAAAGGAAAGTCCCAGCACAAATGTTTTCCACTTATTCCCTTCCATCATCTCCCGGCTCTTGTCAAGGGCCGCTCTGTACTCCATATCCGGGTTCTCCGTCAGAATATAGGGAACCATGTAATACTGATACATCTTTACAATTCCCGGTATGATAAGCAGCAATGCCCAAAGGATCACATAAAGATCTCTGTAAAACAATACCTTGACCACATTTTTATAGGAATGGTCAAACCCGTAGGCGATCTCCTTCACCTGCGCCACATTTTCCACACTCTTCGTCATAAAGCGTTTGCCGCCCACATCCAGGGGATTGATCAGAAAAATGTCAGCCGCCAGAATCACCACAAAGAAAAACAGGAAAATAATAGTAAAAATAACAATCACTACTATTCTGTCGAAGGTTTCAATCTGACCGTCAACTATTTCTCTGTCAGGCACCCCGGCTTCTTCCATTTCCGCCTGTATGTCGGTGTCCTCCGCCTCAATCTGCTCCTCTGCATTATGAGGCGTCTTCTGGAAGAAATATCCTCCCGATCCGCACCCTAACAGTAAAAGGATCGAAGACACCAGCACAATCTTCCAGTAATTTCTGTGCAGTGCTGCCTTCGCCCGTTCTTTCAGCTCCGCTCTGGTCCACATATCACATTTCCTCCTTATCTGCATCCGCCAAATAATTGTTATGGGTATGTGTTTTTCTTTTACGATATCAGAATAGCACCCCATCCTTAAAGGAAAAGCGGTTCAACCTTAACGGAACCTTAAAACTGAGAATTTGTTTCAGGAATAATTTTTCTAATTCTCCTCCAGATTCATATACCTTAAATATAGTTTCTCGAACCCGTCTCTTTCAGCCAGATTAATGCTCTCGATCCCATCCGCCGCCATATTCAGATCAGGAACTGCCGTCTTTCCCGCCGCCTCTCCAGTCACGCTGCCCATGCACAGATCGCGCCCCAGCGCAAACGCCCCGGCAAGAGACGTATTTCCCACCGCCTGCACTTTCCCCCGCATATCAGAAGGTAAAAGACCAATGGCAAAAGCCGCCTCCACATCTAAGTAGTAACCAAAGCCGCCCGCAAGATAAATCTGCTCCACCTCAGGGCGTCCCATTTCTTCCCATAAAATCTCCACACCCGCACGAATGGCCGCCTTCGCCATTTGCAGGGCGCGAATGTCCTCCTGTCTGAAATAACACTCGTTTTTCGCCATGCGCACACCCGTTTCAAAGTAAGGCTCTTCCAAAAGTCCTGTCTCGTCCAGCGTTCCCTGGCGCAAAAGGGATGCCGTAAGCGCAATTCTGTCCGTACCGATAAGATCGCCGTTTCCCTCAAAGGCCGGCCCGGCGGCCGTAGCGGTGACAATCATACGCCTGCCGTCCGTAATGGCCATTTCGCCGTTTGTACCAAGATCAATCAGAAGCCTGACGGGCGTTCCTTCCCGTCCCGTTCCCTCTGCGTCCTCCGCCGTTCCTTCCTGTCCTGCTCCCTCTGCGTCCTCCGCCGTTCCTTTCTGTCCTGCTCCCTCTGCGTCCTCCACCGTTCTTTCTTTGGCCGTCTCCTGCTCCCCAGAGGACGGAAGCATATGCAGCGCATAAAGTCCGGCTACAATATCGCCTCCCACAAAAGCGCTGATACAGGGCGCAATGTAGACGGGAAACTCCCCCACAAACAATTTTGGGTCAGAAAAGAGAGCCGTCAGGGAAATTTTTTGCAGTCCCTTCTCCACCGGCACAAAAGGCGCCACGCCCAGACCTTTTACATCATAGCCAAGAAGCAGATGTTCCATGGTAGTATTGCCCGCAATACACATACCGGCAATTTGCTGTTTTCGCAAGGGCCCGGCAAACTGCCCCAGTCCCCGTGCCAGAGATTCACAGATCAGCTTCTGCATCTCCTCTCCGGCGCCGTTACAGGATGCCTCTATCCGGGACAGCACATCCGTGCCATAACACCTCTGCGGATTATTCTCACAGTAGGTATCCACAATCTCTCCCGTCACCATATCCCGCATCTGCATGGCAACGGTTGTCGTTCCCAAATCCACCGCAATTATATAGCAGTTGTTTTTTATTGAGTCCTCTCCGTACTTTTCGAAAAATTTCATAGCATCCGATTTTTGATTTAGCGATTGCAAAATTTTGTGACTACTTAAGTCAATATTTTCCGACGGCAGGTTCAATTCCGTCACAATCGGCGTCTCCGCCTCGTTTGCGACTGCAATTTTAATGGTACAGTCCGTCCTTGGCCGCGTCACACAGGCCAGCCGATATCCCTGCCGCAGTTCCTTGGGCGTAAGCCGGGCCCTTTCCAGTCCTGTGGGAAGCGGCGCGCCCTCTGTAAACTGCACGATACACCGCCCGCAGTCTCCTCTCTGCCCGCAAAAGCTGCCTGTCATGAGATGGTTTTTGAGCAAAACCGGCATAAGTGTCACAGCTGCATCCTGTGTCAGAATAAGAGAAGACGCAGCGCTGTGCTTTTTATCCGCATTCGATTTTTCGTCATCAATAACAATCGCAATTTTTATTTTTTCAGACAAACTGATTTTTCTCCTCATCGTAATGATAATCAATACTTGCCAGCTTTTCGACAATCTCTTCACGATCCCCATCAAGCTCCTCACAGAGCTGATCCAGATTTGTATAAAAATCCCGCAGCTTTAAGTTTACATAACTCAATAACATTACCGGATCTTTCGGCATATGATATCCCTCCTTTTTGGTCGTTCTCTCAATTCAGTTCCATCTCCACGCGGTACCTCTCCCCATCGCTGACCACCCGCGCCATACTGCCGCAGACTAAAGGCATGGCCGGCGGCAGATGACCGATATCCAGATCCATCAGAACCGGCACGTGGTAGGAATACAGCATTTCACAGACCGCCTGGTAATGATCAATTCCAAACTCCTGCGCATCCATACCAAGGCGCGGCCTCCCGATCAGAAAACCTTTGCAGTGCTGGAACCATCCCGCGTGCTCCATCTGCCACATGGCGCGGCGGATACTCATCAGGTTCAGATCGCAGGCCTCCAGAAACCAGATAATCCCGTCTTCTTTATAACGCTGTGCAAACGCAGCCGTTTTATCATACTTCGTCCCCAGCAGTGTAATCAGACAATCCATACAGCCGCCGAGAAGCCGTCCTGAAAAAGCAATTTCCGCCTTCCCGCCGCCGTCTGTGTCCATTCGCATTTCTCCTGCCCCGGCCCGGCCGTCCCACTGTCCGGCCGCCATACGCAGACTCTCCACATTAGTCCTTCCATCCGGCAGATAATATTTAATAGCAGACGTTTCCGTAAGATTATAGGGCGCCAGAGGATTTTCCTCATCCTTCTGAGACTCCCGCTCCCATCTGTCATATCCATGCATGATAAGCTTCTCTCCGCCCAAAAGCGACATCGCGTCATTTAATGACGGGTGTAACGGTTCCATGCCAAAGGCCGCCGCACAGGGACCGTAGAGAGACGCCGTGTCACACAGCGTAGTCAGAAGAAAGGTAAAATTCGTATTATCCGAATATCCCAGATACCACTTGGGATCCGCCCTGCCAATCCGTTCAAAATCCACATAATCCAATATCTCACACATCAGCTCACCGCCGCCGCAGGAAATGAGACAGTCGTTATTTTTATCACAGTAAGCGTCTGTCAGCTCCTCCCCGCACTTCTTTGGCGTGCTGCTGATTCCCACGCCGTCGCCCGCATAGCAATTCGGCCCAAGCTGTAACTGATACCCCTGCTCCCGCCATCTGCGCTGGGCGTTTAAAAAACCGCTCTTATATGGTTCTATGGCGCACCCGAAAGAAGGCGCAACAAATCCAATCGTCCCCTTTTCCCGTAAAAATGCCGGATACCTCATTTATTCTTCCTCCTGTCTTCGGATCGTATTTCCTGTTTCTGACATGTGTGTACTAAATCCTGATTTAGTATTTTCCAAAAGCACAGACTTGTCCACAGTTTTTTCTTCATTTCAACTTTTTTCTGTCCTTTTTCTGCTAAATCCTGTTTTAATCACAGGCAATTTTCCTGCATTTACTTTACCATACCACACTTAAAGCCAAAAAAACAGCCCGGCGCTGTTTCTCGTTCCTCCACGCCGGACTGTTCTTTTCCGTCTATTTTTTTCTTGCCGTAAGCGCACCGTCCATAACCGTAATCAGAATGGTATCCTTTGCACCCACCTGATCGGAAAGGATCAGCTTTGCAGACAGGGTTTCCACATACTTCTGAATATACCGTTTCAACGGCCTTGCTCCATAAACCGGATCGTATCCGTTCTCTACGATAAACTGCTGCGCCTCCGGCGAAAGCTCGATGCACAGCTCACGGTCTGCAAGCCGCCTGTTCAAATCATCCACGATCAGGCGAATAATGCCTCCGATGTTACCCTTCGTCAGCGGCTTAAAGAGGATGGTCTCATCCAGTCTGTTTAAAAATTCAGGCCGGAAGTGACTGCGCAGATCCCCCATGACCAGTTTCTCCGCTTCCTCTGTGATGGCTCCCTCCTCATCAATGCCATCCAGCAGATACTCCGCGCCGATATTGGAGGTCATAATCAGGATTGTATTTTTAAAATCTACCGTTCTGCCCTGAGAATCCGTAATCCGGCCGTCGTCCAGTACCTGTAGCAGCACGTTGAATACATCGGGGTGCGCCTTTTCAATCTCATCAAAAAGCACAACCGAGTAAGGTTTTCTGCGCACTGCCTCCGTCAGCTGGCCGCCCTCCTCATAACCTACATATCCGGGAGGCGCTCCGATCAGTCTGGAGACAGAATATTTCTCCATATACTCACTCATGTCAATACGAACCATATTTGTCTCATCGTCAAAAAGCGCCGCCGCCAGCGCTTTCGCCAGCTCCGTTTTACCTACGCCTGTAGGCCCAAGGAACAGGAAGGAGCCGATGGGCTTGGTGGGATCCTTTATCCCTGCCTTCGAGCGAATAATAGCATCTGTTACCTTTGTAACGCCCTCATCCTGGCCGATCACGCGCTTGTGCAGCTCTTCGTCCAGATGCAGCGTCTTATTGCGCTCGCTCTCAGTCAGCCTGGAAACCGGAATCCCCGTCCAGCGGGAAATAATTTTGGCGATCTCCTCATCCGACACGCTCTGGTGCACCAGCGACAGTTCCTCCCGGCCCACCTTTTCCTCCTCGATTTCCAGCTGCTGTTTCAGGGACGGAAGCCTGCCGTAGCTTAATTCCGCCGCCTTCTCATAATCACCGTCCCGCTGGGCAATCTGAATCTGGCTGTTGACTTCGTCAATTTCTTCTCTGATCTTCGACAGCTTTTCCACGGACGCTTTTTCATTTTCCCATTGCGCCATACGGTTTTGCAGCTCTTCCTTTAATTCCGCCAGCTCCTTTTGCAGATTGGAAAGCCGCTCCCTGCTTAAATTGTCGTCCTCCTTCTTAAGCGCCGTCTCCTCGATCTCCAGCTGCATCACCTTACGGCGCAGCTCATCCAGCTCCGTGGGCATGGAATCCAGCTCCGTTTTAATCAGCGCGCAGGCCTCGTCCACCAGATCAATGGCCTTATCCGGCAGAAATCTGTCTGAAATATAGCGGTTGGACAGTACCGCCGCGCTGACCAGCGCATTGTCCATGATCTTTACCCCGTGGTAAACCTCGTATCGTTCCTTCAACCCCCTCAGAATCGAGATGGTGTCCTCCACCGTGGGCTCTTCCACCATAACCGGCTGGAAACGCCGTTCCAGTGCCGCATCCTTCTCGATGTACTGACGGTATTCATCCAGCGTCGTGGCGCCGATACAATGCAGCTCCCCTCTGGCCAGCATGGGCTTCAACATATTGCCCGCATCCATGGCGCCGTCCGTCTTGCCCGCACCCACGATAGTATGCAGCTCGTCAATGAAAAGAATGATCTGGCCGTCGCTGTTTTTCACATCATCAAGCACCGCCTTGAGACGCTCCTCAAACTCGCCCCGGTATTTCGCGCCGGCAACTAACGCACCCATATCCAGTGAAAATATCTTCTTATCCTTAAGGCCCTCCGGCACATCGCCCCGCACAATACGCTGGGCAAGTCCTTCCGCAACCGCCGTCTTACCCACACCCGGCTCGCCGATCAGGACAGGATTGTTTTTTGTCTTTCTTGAAAGAATCCGAATCACATTGCGAATCTCGGTATCTCTGCCGATCACCGGGTCAAGCTTCTGGTCTCTCGCCTTTTCCACCAGATCCTGGCCGTACTTTTCCAGCGTATCATAGGTGGCCTCCGGGTTGTCAGAAGTAACCCGCTGATTGCCTCTTACCGTGGAAAGGGCCTGTAAAAACCGCTCTCTGGTAATGCCAAACTCCCGGAAAATCTCCTTGATCTCCCTGTTGGGATGCTTTAGCATGGCAAGAAAAAGATGTTCCACGGACACGTATTCGTCGCCAAGCGCTTTGGCCTCGTCCTCTGCGCCAATCAGCACCTTGTTCAGATCCTGACCCACGAAGATCTGACCACCCTGCACCTTCGTGCGCCTGGAAAGTCCCTGCTCCACGCGGTTTATAAAATATTCCTTCTGTATTTCCATCTTCTCCACAAGCTTTAAGATCAGGCTGTCGTCAATGGTAAGCAGGCTATATAACAGGTGTTCTTCTTCAATCTCCTGATTGCCGTATTCATAGGCAAGCTTTTCGCACTGCTCTACCGCCTGTATGGATTTCTGCGTAAATTTTGTTAAATTCATACTCTTCTCCAATCCGGAGCGTTTTCGCCGCTTTGCTGACGCAAAGCCGCAAATCTCCAATTTTCGTTGCAAGCAGGTTAATTTGAGACGTTCCTGCTCAATCTACAGATGTAGTGTTTCCATCTGTTCTACTTACACTATCACAATACAACGTATTGTTAGCACTGTCAAGAGGTGAGTGCTAACAATTTTATAAAATTTTGCACCTCCGCCAAAAAGCAAGTAAAAAAGGGAACACTTAAACATATATATGGAAATGCCTATAGAATTCAAATAAAAAGTGTGATACGCTCTATTGTAACACTTATATAAACTGCTTATTACATGTAACCGGAGAGACTTATGGACGAGAATAAAGACTATATTCTGGAATGCTGCGTAGACAGTGTGGAATCGGCCGTGGCCGCTGCGCAGGGCGGCGCGGACCGCCTGGAATTATGCGCGGCGTTGATCATCGGCGGCACTTCACCGGGTATCGCCTTATTTGAACAGGTACGAAAGGCCTGCGATCTGCCGGTGCGTGTGCTTTTGCGGCCCCGCTTCGGGGATTTCCTTTATACGGATCATGAATTTGAGATCATCAGACGGGAAGTAGAACTTTTTAAGGATGCAGGTGCCGATGGCGTGGTGATTGGCTGTCTCACATCGGACGGAAGCATTGACATGGCACAGATGTGGAAGCTGGTCAAAGCCGCCGGCACGTTAAAGATAACGCTCCACCGCGCATTCGACGTATGCGCCGATCCCATAAAAGCTTACGGACAGGCCGCCGAACTGGGAATTGATACGATACTGACGTCCGGGCAGGAAAAAGACTGTCTGACCGGTATGCCTCTTTTAAAAGAGTTATGTAAACTCCAAAAGAAAATGAATGGTCCCAAAATCATGGCCGGCGCAGGCGTAAGCCCGGAAGTGATCCGCCGATTTCTTGCGGATACGGAAATAACAAGCTATCATCTTTCTGCAAAAAAGATCATGGACAGCGGTATGCAGTACCGTAAGGAAGGGGTTCCCATGGGACTGCCTGCCATGAGTGAATATGCTATTTACAGAACCGACCGTGCCATCGTGGCGGAAGCCAAAGCCGTATTGATGGCGCATCAGCAATCCATGCCGCTTTCTTAAGCAATCCACATGAATAACAGCTACGCAAAGGAGACTGCCATGAAAAAATTTTTGGAAGAGTTTAAAACATTCGCATTAAAGGGAAACATGATCGACCTGGCGGTAGGTATGATAATCGGAAGCGCTTTTACCGGGATTGTGGGCTCTCTGGTAAACGACATTTTCATGCCGCTGCTCAGTATCTTTACCGGCAAGATCAACTTTGACAATCTTATGATCGTCCTGGGGAGCGGCGAGAATGCCGCCACCATCAATTACGGCACATTCCTGACGCAGGTTGTTAATTTCCTTGTGGTCAGCTTCGTGATATTCCTGCTTGTCCGCCAGCTCAATAAAATGCGGCGTACACAGGTGGAAGAGATAAAAGAAGAAACGGAAAAAGAATGCCCCTTCTGCAAAACTGCCATTTCCATTCATGCCACCCGCTGTCCCCATTGTACATCGGTTCTGGAAGATGCAGATGCGTAATTAAGTATCCGCCCACAAGCTTTAACAGCCATGTCACAGAGTAAGAGTAAAAACGGCCCTGCCCCGCAAATACTGCCGGACAGAGCCGTTTCTTTCCTTCTTTTTCCTTTTCACGCTCATTTCAGCGCAAACATCTTCATTGCCTCTTTCACATTTTCTTTCATGGCATCCCGGGCCGCCATGGACACGGACGAGAAAAACAGCGGTTCTTCTGCGGGCAGGGATTTTATATACGCCGCCGCCGCGTTCCCTCCGGCCTTATCCATATAGGTAAAGTAATTAATCTTACGCACGCCTGCCCGGATTGCCGCATGGTAATCCTCTCTGCTTACCCCGGAACCGCCGTGCATGACAACCGGTATATCATTTGTCATGGCGCGCACGTTTTTTACCACGTCAAAATCCAGCCTGGGCGCGGACAGATAAATCCCATGGGTGGTTCCGAAGGAGCAGGCCAGCGCGTCAATACCGCTTGCTTCCACAAACTCTTTTGCCTTCTGCGGGTCCGTATAAATCTTGGTGTCGTCCCCGTCGGCGTCCCCCGCGCCGGATTCCCGTTTTCCCATGCTGCCAAGCTCCGCCTCCACGCAGGCCCCGGTTTTTGCAGCCATCTCCACCGCCTTTTTTGTATTTTCCAGATTCTCCGCATAGGGCAGCACCGAGCCGTCATACATAATTCCTGTAAAGCCGATTTCCAGCGCCTTTTCCAGATAGTCCAGCGTTTCGCCGTGATCCAGATGAACACAGACCGGCACGGACGCTTTCTTTGCCTCCGCTACCATAATCGGCCCGATCAGCGCAAGGGGCACCCACGGCTCATGGCACTGCGCAAACTGCAGAATGACCGGCAGATTTAATTCCTCCGCAGCGGTAATTACCGCCTGCAGGCTTTCCAGATTTGCGGCGTTAAAAGCGCCCACTGCAATCTTTTTTTCTTCCGCGATTTTCAGTACTTCCTTTAAGGTGACTAACATATTTTTTCCCATCCTTTCTGAATCTTCTGTTCCAGCTCGGCAAACGGTTTCAGGCCGCTTAGCGCATCGTAGGCAGCCACGCAGGACGCCCCGGCCGCCGCCGCCAGATGCAGGCACATTTCCGGCTCATATCCCTCTAACAGCGCGCTGAGGAATGCGGCAATACTGGTATCTCCCGCGCCGGTTCCGGACAGCACCCGATCCGGCACATAGCTTCTCTCAAAACCGCGCAGATCCGCCCACTGCGACACGGCAAGCTCCAGCTTCTTCCCCACATGTTCCAGCTTCTGTCTGGAAGCCGTCTGGTAATAAATGCCGGGCGCCCCGCACTTAATCAGCAAAATTCCGGCGCCCATCTCCATACATCTGTCCGCCAGCGGCCTGATATCCTTTTCCACGTCCAGCATCTCCGTAATGTCCCTGCCTGCCGCCCGTTTCTGCCATTCCTGAAATCTCTCCCGGTCCAGCATGAAACACAGCTCTTCCACGCTCGGCGCCAGAATATCCACATAGGAAATCACCCGCTCCAAAATGCGTTCCCAGTCTGCGCTGCCTGCCTCTGTCTCCGGATCAATCGCCGCAAAATCCAGCGACGTCGCCGTCCCGTATTCCTTTGCCCGTTTCATCAGGTTTACCAGCTCGGCCCCGTCATTTTCATACATGGATTTTATCAGCGGCGGATAGCCAAAATGGAACAGCGCCGCCTTTTCCAGTTCGCTGCAGGGCACATCCTCCGCACGAAACGTATGATTGGCACCCGGATGATGCAAAAATATCCTGTCAATTCCCGGCAGGGCAACTACAACGGTATAGGAAGTGGATTCCTCTTCCGAGACAAGCATTCCCTCCTCGGCGTTATGAGATTTCAGTATGTTGCAGACAATTTCCCCAAAAGGATCGTTCCCGACCTTGCCCATCAGGGAAACATCCGCCCCGAAAAACTTCATGGCCAGCCCCGTATTGGCTACGGCGCCGCCTGTATGTACATCCGCCTGTCCCACATTGATAAGCTTGCCGGGAATCAGTATATCATCCGGCTGCGCTGCCTTTTTTCCTGAAATAACAGGCGTAATGTCCAGACAAATGTGCCCTGCCACAATCACTTTCTTTTTCAACTGCATTCCTCCCCTGCTTATAAAATTCCATTACTGAAAATCAGAATTTGCTCATTTTGTTTCCTCATTTTTCCATTCTGACAGTACAGGCAGTTTTGTACAGCACCATTGTTTACGCGCTTTTCCTATCTTATTTATACTATTTTACCCCATTGCAAAAATGACAATGTTGCGATTTTCCTATTGTGTTGTTGTGATATCACCACTATACTGGATAGAGAAGCCTCTCAGACAGAAAGCCCATGGAAAGGATTCCACTATGAATACACCGAGGGAAATCGAAATCGTACGCCACACAACCATGAATAACATGGAGATTTTTCTGGTAGAAATGATCGAACGCTGCCCCCACGGACATGACGATCTTGAAATCGGCCTGCTTCTGGAAGGCAGTCTTACCCTGTATTTGGAACAGGAAACATACCGGCTGTCAAAGGGAGATATTTACCTGATCAACCGATATCAGGTGCATTCTTTTCTGAACGCGGGGGAAAAGAATCTGACCCTTGCCTTCCAGATTCCCACAGACTTCTACCGCCGCCTGAATAAACAGCTCACCTATCTGCGGTTTGACAGCAACGTCATCCACAGCGGCCATCTTCACAACCAGTTATCCGGCCAGCTGCTTGCCTGCGCAGAGCTGTATTTTGGAGACAAAAAATTCCGGGAGCTGGAATGCTCCTCCCTGCTTCTGCACGCCCTGCACCTGCTTCTGGAAAACTGCCCTTACACCGTAACCGGCGAACGGGAATACCATACCGCCCAGAACGACGTCCTGCGTATCAACCGCATTACCGAATTTATAACCGAACACCATCAGGATCCGATTCTGCTGGAGGATATTGCAAAGCAGGAGCACATCACTGTCTGCCACGCCTCCCACTTCATCCGTAAAATGCTTGGCATTTCATTTCAGGAATATTTAAATAACACCCGTTTTGACCATGCCCTGCGGCTTTTATCGCAGACGGATTTAAGCCTTCTTGACATCTGCATGGAATCCGGTTTTTCCAGCAGCCGTTATCTGAACCGGATGTTTGAAAAGAATTTCGGCTGTAACGCCAGAGAGTACCGCAAAACATATCCCAAAAATAAAATACCCGCCATCAAAGAACAGGCGCTCCCTGTCTCCAATGTCCAGAAGCGCCATTCCTTTGAGCGCTCCGCATTTCTGTTACAAAGCTATTTTTCCCTTAAGAATTTCCGTGCCGCTGCCGATAATCATAATACAGGAACAGGAAATCGCACTTTTAGACAGGAGCATCGCATATGAATGGTATTGGTTTTTCTGAATTAACAGCCATGCAGCAGGCTTTGGATTCCATGGAGGCATCCGTAAAGCTGCGCAATCAGGCCCGCGCTGAGCGCCGGGCGGAGGATGCGGAACGGGCAAAACGGGCTTTTCAGGAAAAGCTGATGCTCTCCGCAAACAGCAAGCTTGAGCTTGACGGCATGTCTTCCGGCGTCAAAGGCGCACAGGACGCCGTACAGCGCGATCAGCTGGTGGCAATGATGATGGCGGGTTTTTAACCCGCCATCTCTTTTTACAGCAATCCAAGCAGTTCATCATGCACTTTTCCATTAGAAGCGGCCACACTGCTTCTTGCTTGAAAATGCAGCCGCTCTCCCGCAAAATCCGTCACTTTCCCGCCGGCTTCCTCCACCAGAAGCATCCCTGCCGCAAAATCCCATGGTCTTAAGCAGGGCTCAAAAAATCCCCCGGTACGTCCGCAGGCCACATAAGCCAAATCCATGGCCGCCGAACCGGTCCGGCGGATATCCTGACTTTTATCAAAAATGCGCTGAATGCGCTGAAAATTCTGCTGCGCCAGTTCCCTGTCATAGGGCGATGTGCCCACGGCAAGCATGGTTTCGGACAAAGTCTCCGCATCAGAAACATGAATGGGGCTGCCGTTTAAAAAGCTTCCCTGCCCTTTCTGCGCGTAATACACATCCTCCCGAAAAGGATCATAGATAATCCCCATGGTAATCATGCCCCTTTCGTACAGTCCCAGCGATACCACACTGTGCTGATAATCATGGATCAGGTTCGTGGTGCCGTCAATGGGATCCAGAATCCAGTAGGTGTCTGCGTTCATCTCATGCAGTCCCTCCTCTTCCCCCAGAAACGCAATATCAGGGAAACGGGCTTTCAGCTCCCGGAACAGAAATTCCTGAATATCGGTGTCCACCTGCGTTACATAATCCGCACGGCCCTTTGTCTTAATATGGCCGGCCCTCTCCCGGTTTTCCACAAAATCCTTCGTCTTTTTCACCAGTCCAATTATTTCCTGTATATCCATATATCCGCCCTTTCCTTTCTTCCCTTTATTAAAACAAGCCAAAACTTTACCTACCCATACCTTATCACAAACGCCCCTTCAAAAAAAGAATTATATTTGCTATACTAACAGAAAGAAAATTTTTATTTTTTTGAAAAAATGAAAGATTTTCCTTTTACCGGACGTATTACTTATGAAACACATCAATACAGAGGTAATACGGAGGTAAAATTTATGAAGAGCAAAATAGCAAAAACGATTGTAACAATGGCTGTGGCTGTTCTCGCGGCGGGAACTACAGTCACCACGGCGCAGGCCGCAGAAAATACGCCTGTACAGCAGACATGGTGCAACCCTGACGGAAGCTGCGACGTGGACGGCGTCTGTACAATCGGGGGCTACTGTGACGGCGCCCACTGGTGCGATACGAACGGTAACAACGGTTCTCACCATGAAGAGGATTCTCACCATGATAATGATTCTCATCATGACAGCGATTCTCATCACGGAAGCCGGTCCGGACATCATTCCGGAAAAGGCCATCACCATTAAGAAAAAACGCCCAAAGCCCTGCCGCTTACCGGCAGGGCTTTATCTTTACGCAGGGCAGGAAAGGGGATAACGTTGAAAAGCGCGGAAGAAATAAACCGCGCCATGGACGCCTATGCGGATATGGTGCGAAGAATCTGTTTCATGCACTTGAAAAACGAACAGGATACGGAGGATGTATTTCAGAATGTCTACATGAAGTATATGCTTTACGACGGCTCCTTCCAAAGCATCGAGCATGAAAAAGCATGGTTTGCCAGAGTAACCATAAACGCCTGTACAGACTGGCTGCGCTATTTTTCACGGAGAAAATGGGTGCCCCTGGACAGCATTACTCTTGCAGGGGAAACTATAGACGACGCTTTGGAGCCCGTTCTGGAAACGGTGTTAAAGCTGCCGGAAAAATACCGAAACGTCATTTACCTCTATTATTATGAGGAGTATTCCGCCGCGGAGATTGCGGGAATACTGAGACGGAAGGAAAACACCGTTTACACATGGCTTGCCCGGGCAAAAGCCATGCTGCGCGAAAAGTTGGGAGGTGAGTGGGCATGAATCTGATTCAGGACAGTCTGAAAAACATACAGGCATCCAGAGAGCTGAAAGAAAATACGCTGCAATATCTGAATGAGCGGCAAAATAAAGCGCACCGTTTCAAACCGCGCGCCGTTTACCGATACGCTTTCGTCATAACCGCCCTGCTTCTCCTGATCACGGCAGGCGGCTATTCCCTATACAGCAGACCGGTTTCCTATATCAGCATCGACATCAATCCTTCCATCGAGCTTGGCATTAACCGTTTCGAAAAGGTGGTGTCTGCAACATCCTATAACGAGGACGGCCAGACGATTATAGAGCAGGTGCCAGTCAAAAACGTCTCTTATATACAGGCAATCGACAGACTGTTAAAGGACGACGCCTGCAGCCGGTTTCTGACAAAAGACGCTCTGCTGGTCTTTACCGTCATATCCGACCAGGCCGACACGATTGTGGAAGAGCTAAGCGGCAACGAAGCCTTCCAGCGCTACGCTCCTCTGACTTATACCAGCGATCACTCCTGCATGGAGGAAGCGCACCAGCACAATATGTCCTTTGGCAAATACAGAACCTATCTGGAGCTTTTACAGTATGACGACGAAGTCACCATAGACGACTGCCATGGAATGTCCATGGGCGAAATGCATGACAAAATTGACTCCTGCAAGCACGAGCAGACTACGGAGGGCAATGAAAATACCGAAGAAAAATCAAGCCACCACGGAAGCCATCACGGCTCCGGCAAAAAGGAGCATGGCCGCAATTAGCGCCATGCTCCCTCTTTCTTTTTCCCTTCCTGTCACCATTTCCCGTTTCCATTCGTATATGAGATAAGAGGCCTCGAAACCAACAGACATTATCTACAGAAAGGAGGACCCCATGGGGATCACACAAAAACGCGAAGTCAGCCGCATCCTGCAAACCTACGGCGACATGCTTTACCGCACCGCCTGGCTGCTTCTTGGCAATCCCCACGACGTGCAGGACGCCCTGCAGGAGACGCTTCTTCGCTATCTGGAAAAAGCGCCCGCTTTTGCCTCCGTGGATCATGAAAAAGCGTGGCTGTTACGGGTACTCACAAACTGCTGTAAGGATTTTCTGCGTTTCCGAAAAAGACATACTCATCTGGATCTGGAACCGCTTAAGGAACAGCTCCCCGCGCCGGAAAGCAAACGGCTTGCGCAGGAGCTGTACGACCTGCCGTCCAAATGGAAAACCGTACTGATTCTGCATTATTTTGAGGGCTATTCCGTCAGGGAAATCAGCGAAATTCTTGGCATATCGGAGGCGGCTGTAAAAAAACGCCTCCAAAGGGCCAGAGAAGCTTTAAGAAAGGAGCTCGTACCATGAACGAAAAAGTATTGGAACAGGAACTGTTACAAATAAAAAACGCCGTCACCATGCCTGAAAGCCTGACCGCCGAGCTGTCAGAAACCGCTCTGGAAAAGGGACAAAAAAAGCTTTCCCGCAGCCGCCGCTCCGGCCGATTCCGCCGTCTCTGCGCAGCTGCCGCCGCACTGCTTTGCCTCTGCGCCATCGGAACTACCTCTTTTGCCTACAATACCTATCAGGAAAAACAGCTTGCCGTCTTTATGGACGCCGATCTGACCCAGTCCGAGATTGACTCAATCGGTCATAGCATTTCAGCCATCCCTGGCATTTCCGCCTGCCAGTATATTAGCGGCGACGAAGCCTGGGCACAGTTTAAGAAAAACTATTTTACGAATTCCGACGATGCGGATATGGCGGCTTTAGCGAACGCCTTTACGGAAAATCCTCTGGCCGATTCCTTTAACTACAGGGTCAGCGTCCGGCTGGATGCAGACACCCAGACCGTTCGCCAGAAGATCAGCGCCCTTTCCGGCGTGCGCAGGATTACTACCGTGCGGGAGGCGAAGGCGGGAGCGACAAGACCAAAAACCGAGTAATATTATAGCCATCAAACAACAGAAAGGGAAGGCAAAATTTCGCCCTCCCTTTCTGTTGTTTTACATACTCGACCCCAACTATAATTTCCTTATCATCTATCGGATATGCTCATTATCTTCCAACAATCTCCTGCTTATATCCATGGCACTATATAGAATTCTTATTACTATAACATCCCTGTCTTCGATTACATAAAAAGCTGAATAATTATCTATCACTAATTGCCGCAATCCCATAATCCGTTCCGGCTCAGACTCCATAAGCTTTACTCTTTCAGGAAATACACGCAACCCTTCAATCGCTTCCGTAATTCGGTTATATTGACCCATTGCATTTTCTGGCGCCCGAAGCTGTATCGCAATATAGTTATAGATTTCTTCCATATCAGTCAACGCCTTATCCGTAATTCGTACTACATATTGCCTCATACTTAATGGCTCTCCCTAAACTCCTTGAACGCTGAAGCTGCATTCTGTACCTTTCCGGCTCGCAGGTCATCATATCCCTCCTGCAGCTTTGTATGAATTTCCTCTACTGTCATCAAATCCGCATTAAGTACAGAAGGCGCATTAGGTAACGCAACTGCAAATGGTATTCCTCCTGTCAGGGAGATTTGATTGAGGTATATATCTATAGCTGTTGACATGGGTATTCCTAATCTTGTCAATACATCTTCTGCCCGCTGTTTTACCACGGGATTAACTCTTAAATTTAGTGTTGCAGTCTTTTCCATATCAATGCATCTCCTTTCGCTCTATTGTAACGCATTTGTCGTTACTTTTCAAGATCCACTTTCCTTCTTGCCCTGATCACCTGCAATCATTATTTTGCCCCAAAAACATTCCAACACTCAGGCCGTTCGCCAGCAGATCAGCGCCCTTTCCGGCGTGCGCAGGATTACTACCGTGCGGGAGGCGAAAGCGCCATCCCCCGAAGCCGTCCCACTATCTCCTTAAGCTTCTCCGCCACATAGGAAAGCTCCTCCTTCGTGGTCTCCTCCGAAAGCGTCAGCCGCAGGGAACCGCGGGCGTCCTCACGGGACATGCCGATTGCCGACAAGACGTGCGACGGTTCCGTCGCCCCGGAGGTACAGGCCGATCCGCCGGAGCCCCAGATTCCCTGCTGATCCAGCAAAATCAGCAGGGATTCTCCTTCTATAAAACGAAAACAAAAGTTTGCATTATTGGAAAGCCGCTCCCGCCTGTGGCCGTTCAGCGTCGTATGGGGGATTTCCGCAAGCACCCTGTCGATCAGATAATCCCGCAGAACCGTTTCTTTCTCGCTTCGTTCCCGCATGGTCTCTTTCGCAAGCTGCGCCGCTTTCCCGAACCCCACGATTCCCGGCGCGTTTAAAGTGCCTGCCCGGCGGCCCCGTTCCTGTGCGCCGCCGAAAATCAACGGATGCAGCCGCAGATTTTCCCTGCAATACAAAAGACCCACGCCTTTTGGCCCGTTCAGTTTATGACCGCTGGCGGAAAGCAAATCTATATGCATAGTTTCCACGTTAAGCGGCACATGTCCGTAAGCCTGCACCGCATCCGTATGGAACAGAACGCCCCTCTTACGGGCAATCTCCCCGATCCTGGCAACAGGCTCCAGCGTCCCGATTTCATTATTGGCCGCCATCAGAGAAATCAGAATCGTGTCCGGCCGGATTGCCTTTTCCACCGCTTCCGGCGAGATCAAACCATCCGAATCCACATCAAGATAAGTCACCTCACAGCCCTGTCTCTCAAGATATTCGCAGGTATGCAGCACTGCATGATGCTCTATTTTACTGGTAATGATGTGTCTTCCCTTATCCGCAGCCCCTTTCGCCACAGCGCGGATCGCCCAGTTATCGGACTCGCTTCCGCCCGCCGTGAAATAGATTTCACCCGGCTTTGCGCCGATCATGGCCGCCGTCCGCTCTCTTGCCGTCCCCACCGCTTTTTTCACCGCTCCCGCCGGACTGTAAATCGCGGCGGGATTGGCATAATTGCCACAAAAAAACGGAAGCATCTCCTGCAAAACTTCCTCCCGCATTTTTGTGGTTGCCGCATTATCCAGATAAATTCCATGCTGCATATCGTGCTATCGCTCCCTGATTATTTTTGTATCATTCTTTATAAATAAATTATACCACAATCATCCTTCACGCTTAATCAAAATATTTCTTCCCCAAAACGCGGCAAACGGCTGCTTTTCAGCAGCCGCTTACCTATCCCCTTTTACACTTGTCTGTCGACAGGCTGTATTCAAAATGCCTAAGCATTCTGAGCAAAATTAATTTCCCGCCGCGCCTTGCTCAAATACCGAGCGGGCGGGTTAAGCTTCGGCGCATCCCGGAAAAAAACCGGTCCGGCGCCCCTTCGTCAGTGCGGACACGTCACATAGGTATGTGTACTTATCAGATCACCCCGGAATACGCTTCCGCAGTAAACGCACCTCTGCGCATTGTATACTCTCACCGTACAGCCGCCATCGGAATTTTTGTTATGCGTCTGCAACGTCCCCGCCACAAGGTCATGGTCGCAGCTCCTTTGCGGTGAAATCAGATCATCCTCATAGACAGGATAGACGTTTCCCGCCTCGTCCGTAAACTGGCTGTCATATACGATTTCTCCTATCGCCAGAAGCTCTGACTCCTGAAACACTTCCTCTTCTGCTTCCACAGGCATAAATACCGAAACATCCTGACTCAGCGCCTGTTCTATCTCTTCTGATGCAGCCTCCTCAGGCATATATTCATGATAAACATCCCTGTATGCAAACACTGTAATGGAATTGGCAAAGGCCAATATCGCCACAAGGGCTGTTGCCGCTAACCGACTGCATTTCCTTTTCTTCATCAGATTCTCCACCCTTTCTCTTAACTCTTTCGTATCCTTCCCGCTGTTTCCAAACCCGGCTCTCCATCTGACGGTAGATTCCTTTGTGCTTTTCCGGGCCAGCGTCTCCTCTATAATCAGGCGCATGTACAGGTTTCTCTCTTCCCGCGGCATTCCCTCTGTCACCGTCTCGTCGCAGGAATATTCACAAATGCGTTCAAACTCAAAATACAGTATCCACGCGAAAGGATTCCACCAGTGTAAAAGTCTTACGAACTGCATGAGCATTTTCCAGAGAACATCCATGCGCCTGATATGTACCAGTTCATGGCGGATTAACAGCTGTGCCTCCCGGCTTTCCGGATCTTTGCCGCAGATAATGATCGGACTGAATAACCCGAAAGTCATTGCCGCTTCCCCGCGTCTTCCGTAATACAGGGCTATGCTCCGTTTCACGCCGTATTCTTCCTTTAACTCGTCAATGACTTTTCTGTGACGGTCCACCATAATGGCGTTTGCATACCCGGCAAAGCGGCGTGTCATCCGCACATAACCGGCAAGCTGTGACACGAGCATAATGCTTACGCCCAACACCCATACTGCCACTATCGCCGTCTGTATTTTCGTATAGTCGTTGAAATACAGTCTGCCGTCCGCATGTACTGCGTAATTCGTCCACGCAGTCGCTATTCTTGTAACCGCAAGCCTGTTCTTCCGCACAACCAGCCGAAGCGCCCTGAGATACAGCTTTTTCAGAAAAGGCAATGGAATCAGATAATACAGAATAACCGCCTTCGCAAGCAGATAAAACAATCTTGCACAGACCTTCCGCTTAAGCAGATGCCGCGCTATCAGGTAAACAAACATCATCGTGCTTCCCGAAAGAGCCATCACCAGCAGATATTCCATGACTGTTCCTAATTGTCTTCCAAAATCTTAATCAGTTCCTTTGCTTCATTCTCGTTAATGGTATTTTTCCTGACAAAAGCCGCTACAAACTTACTCAGCCGTCCCTCATACATATCATCAATCGCTGCTTCCATCTGCATGCAGTTAAATTCTTCCCGACTGTAAACAGTTCTGACTATTCTGTTATCACGTGTGATTAATCCTTTCTCCTCCAGCCTTGCAAGAAAGGTATTCAGAGTCTGCCGCTTCCACCCCTTTCCGTCCTCTTCGAACAGAGCAAGAAGCTGAGACTGTTTTACACCGTCTCCCTGTTCCCACAGCTTCTCCAGGACTTGCTGTTCCGCCTCTGACACGTCAAAAACTTTCTTCATGCGTCCTCGTTTTCTTGACTACATCTTGTAGTCATTAATAATATACTATACAATTAGTATGTTGTCAACTTCTGTCGACAAAAAATTTGAAAAATTTTTTAACCCCCATTCCCCTACGCCGTAATCGCATTTCCGGTATAAAGCTGATAGTACTTCCCGCGTTCCTCAATGAGCTGGTCATGGGTTCCCCTCTCGATGATTCTTCCCTGTTCCAGAACCATGATACAGTCGGAGTTCTTTACCGTGGAAAGCCGGTGGGCTATCACAAAGGTAGTTCTGCCGTTCATCAGCTTATCCATGCCGTCCTGTACAATGCGCTCGGTTCGGGTGTCAATGGAGCTGGTTGCCTCGTCCAGAATCAATACCGGCGGATCGGCCACAGCCGCCCTTGCAATAGCAAGAAGCTGTCTCTGTCCCTGACTTAAGTTGGCGCCGTCCCCGGAAAGCACCGTATTATATCCTTCCGGAAGCCGCCTGATAAAGCTGTCCGCATTGGCAAGCTTCGCCGCCGCCCGCACTTCCTCATCGGTAGCGTCCAGTTTTCCGTAACGGATATTTTCCATAACCGTGCCCGTAAAAAGGTGGGTATCCTGCAGCACGATTCCAAGGGAACGCCGCAGATCATCCTTCTTTATCTTATTCACGTTAATCCCGTCGTAGCGGATCTTACCGTCCTGAATGTCGTAGAAACGATTGATCAGGTTTGTTATGGTAGTCTTGCCCGCACCGGTGGAACCCACGAAAGCAATCTTCTGGCCCGGTTCGGCGTAGAGCTTCACATCATGCAGCACCATCTTGTCGTCGTTATAACCGAAATCCACACCGTCGAAGACCACGTCTCCTTTCAGCTCCACATAATCCACGGAGTGATCCGCCTGATGCTCGTGCCGCCACGCCCAGCGGCCCGTGCGGTCCGCCGTCTCCACAAACTTTCCGTTCTCCTCGCGCACATTGACAAGCGTCACATAGCCGTCGTCTGTTTCGGACGCCTCATCCATCATCTTAAAGATTCGCTCCGCTCCGGCCATGGCCATGACAATGGAATTAAATTGTTGACTCACCTGGTTAATAGGCATATTGAAGCTTCTGTTAAAGGTCAGGAAGCTGGCCAGTTTTCCAAGGGTCAGGCCGGTGGCCCCGGAAAGCGCCAACGCGCCGCCCACGATGGCGCAGACCACATAGCTCACATTACCAAGCTGCTGATTCACAGGCCCCACCACATTAACCAGATAATTGGCCTTATCCGCGCTCTCAAACAGGGCGTCGTTTAATTCCCTGAAGTCTTCAATATTCTTTTCCTCGTGGTTAAATACCTTTACCACTTTCTGGCCGTTCATCATCTCCTCGATAAAACCGTTGACCTTACCGAGATTCGTCTGCTGCTCCAGAAAGTATCTGCCGCTTAAGCCCGCCACCTTCTTGGTCACAAAAAGCATGACCGCCACCATCAGAAGGGTTGCCGCCGTCAACGGCACGCTCAGAACAATCATGCTGATCAGCACGCTTACAATGGTAATAAAGCTGTTAAACACCTGCGGCATACTCTGACTGATCATCTGCCGCAGTGTTTCCGTGTCGTTGGTATAGGTTGACATAATATCGCCATGCACATGCGTATCAAAATACTTAACGGGAAGCGTCTCCATATGAGAAAACAAATCGTCCCTTACGTTTCGTAACGTTCCCTGGGTCACATTGATCATAATACGGTTCCACGCATAGGCCGAAATCACACCGATCAGATAAAAGCACGCCACCCGCCCAATCGCTCCCGCCAGAGGCGAAAAGTCCGGCGTCTCCTGCGTCAGCATGGGTGCGATATAATCGTCAATCAGACTCTGAATGAACATTGTCCCCTGTACATTCGCCAATACGCTTACAAAAATCAGGACAGCAACCAATATCAGATGGAGACCGTAGCTTGCCGCCACATACCGCATCAGGCGTTTAAACACCTTCCCCGGATTCTCTATTCTCTTTCCGCCCTGCATTCTTCCATGTCCCGGTCCCGGCATTATTCCGCTCCTCCCTTCTGTTCGTCAAAATCACCGCCGCCGTTTGTCTGCGACTCGTAAACCTCCCTGTATATCTCATTGTTCCCAAGCAGCTCCTCGTGAGTGCCAAAGCCGTGCACACGCCCGTCGTCCATAACTATGATGCGGTCCGCGTTCATGACGCTGGCCACACGCTGGGCGATAATCAGCTTCGTGGTGTCGGGAATCTCCTCCGCAAAGGCTTTCCTGATTCTGGCGTCCGTAGCCGTGTCCACCGCGCTTGTGGAATCGTCCAGAATCAACACCTTCGGCTTCTTTAATAAAGCCCTCGCAATGGTAAGCCGCTGCCTCTGCCCGCCGGAAACATTGGTTCCCCCCTGCTCTATGTAGGTCTGATACCCGTCGGGAAGCCTTTCGATAAATTCATCCGCACAGGCCAGCCTGCACACCCGCCTGCATTCCTCCTCCGTGGCATTGGCATCGCCCCAGCGCAGGTTATCCAGAATGGTGCCGGAAAAAAGCACGTTCTTTTGCAGAACCACCGCCACCTGATCCCGCAGGGTCTCAATGTCATATTCTCTGACGTCTCTGCCGCCCACCATAACCTGACCTTCCGACACGTCGTACAGGCGACTGATCAGATTGACCAGACTGGTCTTTGCGCTGCCGGTGCCGCCGATGATGCCGATGGTTTCCCCGGCATGGATTTTCAGGTTAATATCATGCAAAACCGCCTCGCTGCTTTCCTTATGATAGGAAAACCGCACATGCCGGAACTCGATGTCTCCGCTCTCCACTTCATAAACAGGATTGACCGGATTAGTTAGATCGCTCTTTTCATCGAGAACCTCACAGATACGTTCCGCGCTGGCAATGCTCATACTCATCATTACAAAGATCATGGCTACCATCATCAGACTCATCAGAATGTTCATGCAATAGGTCAGCAGGCTCATCAATTCGCCCGTGGTAAGCGTACTCCCTACAATCTGCTTCGCTCCCAGCCAGCTGATCAGCAAAATACAGCCGTACACCGTAAACTGCATAACAGGCATGTTTAGGACTACATGTTCTTCCGCTTTCAGGAAGATATCATAAATACCCTGGCTGGCCTTCTTAAACTTCTTCGTCTCATGCTCTTCCCTGACATAAGCCTTCACCACACGGATGGCGCTTACATTTTCCTGTACGGAAGCGTTCAGCTCGTCATACTTCGGAAAAGCCTGTTTGAAATACTTCATGGCGCCGTTGATAATGAAAAACAGCACTACGCCAAGCAGAAGCACTGCCACAAGGTAGATGGAAGCCAGCCTCGCATTGATGAAAAAAGCCATGGCCATGGCGCAGATCATGCTGACCGGGGCGCGGAAACAGATACGCAGGATCATCTGGTATGCCATCTGCATATTGGTCACGTCCGTGGTCAGTCTTGTCACAAGCCCCGCCGTGCTGAACTTGTCAAGACTTGCAAAGGAAAAGGTCTGGATGTTTTCAAACATCGCCTGCCTCAAATTTTTCGCAAATCCCGTGGACGCCCTGGCTCCGTACTTACCGCCCATAACGCCGCAAAACAGCCCGCAGAGAGCCGCCACAATCATTATGGCGCCTATTTTGTAAATATGCTGCATATTCCCGGCTTCCACACCGTCGTCAATAATGGACGCCATCAGAAACGGAATCAGCATTTCGAAAACGACCTCCAATATCATAAATATCGGCGTCATAATCGACACTTTCTTATATTCCTTTATTTGTGCTGCAAGGGTTTTTATCATATCCTGTTCCTCCCTCTGTCAATATAAAACCTATGCCCGGCCGCTTTGCCATATATCGCAAAACCGCACGTTTCTATTATTTTACATTAAAATTTTAATGTCAACGATTTCCCAAAGTTTTCATAAATTTTCACAGAATGTTCACAGGAAAAAGAAGGACCGCCCGCCCGGACAGTCCTCCTTTTAATTCTTTCTTTACATCCTTTTATTCTTTCGTCTTATCCCTGTTATTCATAATTTCAAATACTACGGCCGCCAGCAGTACCACGCCCTTAACTACCTTCTGCCAGTTTGCGTCAATACCCATAAGGCTCATGCCCAGGTTGATAACGCCGATCAGAGTCGCGCCGACAACCATACCGAACACAGTACCCGAACCGCCGTAAGCGGATACGCCGCCCACCACGCAGGCGGAGATTGCGTCCATCTCGTAGTTGGTGCCTGCCGTCGGTGTTGCCGCGGAAAGTCTCGCCATGGTCATCCAGCCGCTGACTACGGTAAGAATCGCCATATTCAGATATGCCAGGAAGAAAATCCTCTTCGTATCAATACCGGAAAGTCTGGTAGCTTCCACATTGCCGCCGATAGTATAGAAATAACGGCCGATGGTGGTTTTGGAAGAAATGAAGTTATAAATAAGCACGATCACAGCTACCCAGATCAGGTTATTCGGAATACCGCCCGCCTGCGCCAGCTTGAATGCAAACAGGATAACAACCGCGCATACCAGCACGCAGCGCACAATCACGCTTCCCATGCTCTCTGCCTCATATCCCTTTTTCAGCTTATCGTTTCTGCCCTTCAGCTGTAACAGCACGAAGATTACGCAGGCAATTACGCCCACCGCAATACAGGTAATATTCAATCCCGCGCCGCCGAAAAGATCGGGCACACTGCCGTTAAACATTTTGATAAAGCCTTCCGGCATGGGAGCAATGGTTCCGCCGTTTAACAGCGCCGTGCCCCAGCCGCGGAATGCCAGATAACCCGCCAGTGTGGCAATCCACGGGGGAATATTGATATAGGCAATCAAAAATCCTTCCACAATACCGTAGATCACGCCTGCGCCCAGCATTAACAGCATGGCCGCCGGAACCGACATACCGCCGCGAACCATCATAAGACCGCCGATGGCGCCGACAAAGCAGACGAAGGAGCCTACGGAAAGGTCAATGTTACCGCCTGTCAGCATACACATCAACATACCGGTTGCCAGTACGAACACATAAGCGTTCTGCGCAATCAGCGCCTGGAAACTGGAAGCTGCAAACATCTGTCCCTTTGTCATCACCGAGAAGAATATCACGATCAGGACAAGGACTATTTTCATGGTATGTTTTCTGAAAATTTCTACTGCTTTATTCATTTTTATCCTCCTCCCTTATTTCTTCTCTCTCTTGGACAGTACGTCAAAGGCCACGGCTACCAGAAGTACCAGCCCCTTAACCACCTTCTGGTAGTTAGCGTCGATACCCATAATACTCATACCCATATTGATAACGCCCATCAGGGTTGCGCCGACTACCACGCCGGTTACGGAACCAACGCCTCCGTATGCAGATGCGCCGCCGATGAAGCAGGCGCCGATAGCATCCATCTCATAGCCCTGCCCGTATGTAGGCTGCGCCGTAGTCAGTCTGGCAATTGTCAGGATACCTGCCAGCGCTGCCAACAGACCCATATTGACATAAGCGAAGAAATATACTTTCTTCGTATTGATACCGGAAAGTCTGGTTGCCTTTTCATTACCGCCTACCGCATACAGATAACGGCCTATTCTTGTCTTTGTAGTCAGATAACCGTAAACCAGAAGCACCAGAAGGATCCAGATTAACGCTGTGGGAATGCCCTTGTAGGACGCCAGCTTGTAAGTCACCCACAAAATTACCGCACTGATAATCACAAGCTTTACAATGGTGCTGCCAAGGGGCTCTGTCTCATATCCTCTGCTCTTATTATTGATCCGGTTCTTTAACTGCATGGCGATCAGTATGATAACCGCAATGCAGCCTGCGATCATACAGGTCATATTAAAACCTTCGCCGCCGCCAAAAATATCCGGCACATAACAGTCCGCGCCGCCGCCGAATACTCTGATAAAGGTCTCGCTCTTCAAGGAAACCGTCATACCCTGCAGCACTACGTTGGAGAGGCCGCGGAAAGCGTACATGCCTGCCAGCGTTGCGATAAAGGGCGGCACCTTCACATAGGCGATCCAGAAGCCCTGCCACATACCGATCAGAATACCGATGACAAGCATAGCCAGAACCGCTGCCCAGATATTCACATCCTTATCCATCATCATCGCACCAACCGCGCCCGCGAAGCAGACTACGGAGCCTACGGAAAGGTCAATGTTACCGCCTGTCAGAATACACAGCAGCATGCCGGTCGCCAGCACGAATACATAAGCGTTCTGAGAAATCAGGTTATTAATATTCTGGGGAAACAGGATTTTTCCCTCTGTCATAATGTGAAAGAAAATCACCACCAGAACCAGAGCGATAATCATGGTATATTTTCTGAGAACTGCCAAAGCTTTTGTCTTATCCATGTCCTTACGCCCCCTTTCCCGAACTTACGATGATGGACATGATCTTCTCCTGGGTTGCCTCCTCGGCGGAGAGCTCTCCCGCGATCTTTCCTTCATTCATAATATAGATCCGATCGCTCATACCGAGTACTTCCGGCAGCTCCGAAGAAATCATGATAACGGACTTGCCCGCCGCCACCAGATCATTTATGATACAGTAAATTTCATATTTGGCGCCCACGTCGATACCTCTGGTAGGCTCATCCAGAATCAGCACGTCGGGATCTGTAAACATCCACTTTGCCAAAAGCACCTTCTGCTGATTACCGCCGGAGAGGTTTCCAACGTTCTGTTCCACAGTAGGACATTTGGTCTTAAGCTTTCCCCTGTACTCTTCCGCCACCTGATATTCCTTATCCTTGTCAATCACCATACGGGGGCTGATGCTGTCAAGGTTTGCCAGCGTAGTGTTGATCTTAATCGGATTGGTGAGCACCAGACCGTTACCCTTCCGATCCTCCGTTACATAGGCCAGCTTGTTTTTGATGGCCTGTTTGATTGTCTTTAAGTGAACTTCTTTTCCGTCCAAAAACAGCTGTCCGCTGATATTGGTGCCGTAAGACTGGCCGAAAATACTCATGGCAAGCTCGGTACGCCCCGCGCCCATCAGGCCGGAAATACCTACCACCTCGCCTTTTCTCACTTTGATGGACACATCGTCGCACACTTTCCTCTCCGGGTAAAGCGGGTGATGTACCGTCCAGTTTTTTACTTCCATATTTACGTCGCCGATCTTTACGTCGTGACGCTTCGGGAAACGGTCTGTCAGCTCACGGCCAACCATTCCCTGAATAATTCTATCCTCTGAAATCTCCGTGGTATGCTTATCCATCGTCTCGATGGTGGAACCGTCGCGGATAACCGTAATCTTATCCGCCACATAAGCAACCTCGTTTAACTTATGAGATATGATAATCGACGTCATGCCCTCTTTTTTGAATTTCAACATCAAATCAAGCAAAGCCTTGGAGTCCGTCTCGTTCAAAGAAGACGTAGGCTCATCCAGAATCAGAAGCTTCGCATGCTTGGCCATCGCTTTTGCAATCTCTACCAGCTGCTGCTTACCTGTTCCAATATCCTTAACCAGTACCTTGGACGACTCTGACAGACCGACCATCTTCAAATACTTGTCAGCTTCTCCGTAGGTTTCATTCCAGTCAATGGACGCGCTCTTTCCGCGCTCATTACCCAAAAACATGTTTTCTCCGATGGACATATAAGGAACCAACGCCAGCTCCTGATGGATGATGACGATTCCCTTTTCCTCGGAGTCCTTAATCTTGTTAAACTTACAAACTTCACCGTCATAAACGATGTCACCCTCATATGTACCATACGGATAAATCCCGCTCAAAACGTTCATCAGCGTGGACTTGCCTGCGCCGTTCTCACCGACCAGCGCGTGGATTTCTCCCTCTTCCACTTTCAGATTTACGTTGTCGAGCGCCTTGACACCAGGGAATGTTTTGGTAATATTTTTCATTTCCAGTAAAATCTTAGCCAAATTAAATTCCTCCCAACATAGTTTCTAGTTGCCAACCCACTTTTCATTTTACCATAAACAGGTATCTGTTTCTACCTTTTATAAACCAACAGGCGGGATATTTCCCCCGCCTGCCATGGTTTATTCTTTTTAATTTCTTACGCGGAGAACGCGCTCTTTGCGTTCTCCTGTCTGAGACTTAGAATTTCTTGGCGTTTCGTCCTATGACGAAACGTCTTTAGAAATTCTTCTCAGACGCTTACTGAAGATCAGCCTCTGTATAGTAACCAGAATCGATCAACAGCTCTTTGTAGTTGTTTACATCTGCAAATACGGGCTCGCAAAGGTAAGAAGGAATCACGCCTGTACCGTTGTCGTATGTCTCGGTATCATTTACCTCTACGGTCTCACCCTTCATGATCTGGCCAACCATCTTAACCACCTGAGACGCCAGTGTACGGGTATCCTTGAAGATGGACATGGACTGTTTGCCGTCGATCATGTTCTTTACGTTAGCGATATCGCAGTCCTGACCGGTAACAACAGGGTAGTTGCCTGTGTAGTTAGCTGCCAGAGCGTTCTCTACGCCAAGAGCGGTAGAGTCGTTGGAGCAAAGCGCGATGTCAAGGTTTGTGCCGTCTGCGTAGTTAGAAGAAAGGATATTCTCCATTCTGGACTGTGCAGTCTCGGTAGACCAAGCAGGTGTACCAACGGTTGCGAACTCGATCTGACCCGAAGGAACTACGATCTTGCCAGCATCCATGTAAGGCTGTAATACGTCGATAGCGCCCTGATAGAAGAACTTAGCGTTGTTATCATCAGGTGAACCGCCGGTGATCTCCATATTGAAAGGACCATCAGCATTGTCAAGATCAAGCGCGTCTACGATGTACTGACCCTGCTTCGTACCAACCATATAGTTATCGAAGGTAGCGTAGTAGGAAACTGCATCTGTGTTCATGATCAGACGGTCGTATGCGATAACAGGAATGCCTGCGCTCTTTGCGCCCTCAAGAACTGTGGTAAGGGACTCGCCGTCGATGGAAGCGATAACCAGTGCGGAGCAGCCGCCGTTGATCATGTTCTCGATCTGAGAAACCTGAGTAGCTACATCGTTGGAAGCGTACTGAAGGTCTACCTCATAACCTGCTGCCTCAAGCTCAGCCTGCATGTTGGAACCATCCTGATTCCATCTCTGCAAATCCTTGGTAGGCATAGCAACGCCAACCTTGTTGCCGCTTGCTGTTGCTGCGGGCGCCTCTGCCTCTGCCTCTGCCTCAGCCTCTGCTGCCGGTGCCTCTGTCTCAGCCTCTGCCGCAGGTGCCTCTGCCTCTGCTGCCGGTGCGTCTGCTGCGGGCGCTGCCGCCTGCTCAGAACCGCCGCCACAGCCAACCAGTGTAGCTGCAACCATGGATGTTGCAAGTACCATACCTAATACTTTTCTTTTCATGTCTTAGTTTTCCTCCCTTTTTAATATGTGTTTACCGCGAATTTTTTTCGCACCTTCAATATACCACAAAAAAAATAGGAATAATCCTAGATTATTCACGTCACAGCCGTGAAAGTGGCTGAAAGCCACATAGTTACT
>ERZ779632.249-NODE-249-length-34857-cov-10.403684_pt1 | contig 34857 bp, 26 predicted proteins | sample MGYA00514194_ERZ779632 | MGnify/ENA primary metagenome ERZ779632 (study PRJEB29562, sample SAMEA4376704) | mouse gut metagenome | isolation source: Cecum | study: EMG produced TPA metagenomics assembly of the A DSS colitis mouse model was used to assess the... | reverse complement strand
TTTCATTTGCCGGCATTGTCCGATGTGCAGACAACAATCCAATTTTTCAATTAACCCGAATAGCGGCATGGTTTATGGGGCATTGGTCAAGGAACAGGGATAGCGATAGAGTAACAGGATAGACAATCACAATTCACCCAACGTAAATATCAACCATGCCACAATCTGAAATATCAGCCGACTCCTAAAGAAAAATCACCGATACATACCGAATCAGTCGGTCTCGTCACGCCGCGGTCTGACCTTTTTGCAAAAAACTTCGCCTCGTCCGTGTTCAGCGCGGACTCGTATCCCTAAAACAGGGGGATATAGAAACAGGGCTTATGGATATAGGTGTTATCTTTTTATATTTTGGAGGTAACACTTATGTACTACAGCGGGGCAGATTCAGAACAGGTAAATAGTGCAGAATACGGGAAATCAAAGCCACATAACTATGTAAAGAGTAATCGGCTAAGAGATGTTTACATGGATTTAGGAACAGAGAACAAAATAGTTTGTTCGTTAACGTATCAAAACAGGCAAGTGCAGGTTACGCTTGCATTTCCAGAACAGACAGACACGAAAGCGGAGCAGGATTTTGTCAGCAGGCTCAAAATGGTTTATCTTGAAAAAATCAAAACAGAGGCTTGCCAAAAGGGGAATTTGGCGTTACCATCTCCCACCACGAAGGAAAAGGACTAAGGAAATGGAGGAAAATGGTCATGCCTAAAAAAGTGAGAACCTTGTTGAGAGTATCATCAAAGCAACAGTTACATGATGACGACATACCCATGCAGAGGGCGGAGGCGAAGCAGTACATAGCCAGGCGCGATGACTGGGAGTTTGACAGGGAGTATATTGAAAAAGCGGTATCGGCATACAAGAACAATGTGGAGGAACGGGAAGTTTTGCAGGAAATACTGTCGGATGCCCGTGACCATCAGTTTGATGTTCTGCTCACCTATATGTCGGACAGGATCGGCAGGCAGGAAGAATACAGCTTCTATGTCGCCACACTGAATCAGCTCGGCATAGAGGTCTGGACAATCAAGGACGGTCAGTTAAAAACAGAGGAACATATCGACAAACTGTTAAACTATATCCGATTCTGGCAGAACGAGGGAGAGAGCAAAAAGACAAGTATGCGTGTGAAAGATACGCAGAAAGAGTTGGTAAAGTCTGGAAAGTTTGTGGGTGGAAAAGCGCCATACGGCTATCGGTTAGTCCCTTCCGGCATGGTCAGCAATCACGGGAGACTGCTCAAGAAACTTGAGATTGTGGAAGAAAATGCACAGGTAGTCAGATTGATATACAGTCTGGCAGTTAACAAAGGCATGGGATATGAGAAAATAGCAAAGGAGTTAAATGCGCAAAACATTCCGGCGATTACGACAGACAAGTGGAAAGTAGGAACCATAAGAAGTATCTTGACAAACCCTGTCTATATGGGCTATCTGGCAATAAACAGGAGAATCAACCATAACGGGTTTATCAGATTAGACAGGAAGGACTGGATTTATTCAGAGGAACAGATACCGGAACTTGTCATTGTTTCTCAGCAGATATGGGAGAAAGCGCAGGAAATCAGAGAAGCCCGAAAAAATAAAATCAATACCTCGAAACAGATATCCGCTAAGGAGTATAAAGAGCAGTACAATGTGCCGTTTTCTACAAAAGGGAAACTTGCATTGATTGGTCTTGCCACTTGTGGATATTGCGGGAAACGCTTAAAGAACGGGAGTTATTGCAACCACTGGACGACAAAGGCGGGAGAAAAGAAAGTATCCTACGCGGGCAGATATGTATGCCCGTCAAAATGTGAAGAACGCAGTTGTTATTCGCAGAATTATCTGGAGGGGATTGTGTTTGGGGTGGTAGAAACCTATATGGAGCATCTGAAATCCATAGATATCACGGAAGAAATAGAAAAAATGCAGAGTCAGCAGAGGCAGGGCATAGAGAAGGAACTGGGAACCATTCATAAAAAACAACAAACCTTACAAACAGATATCCGAACACTGGAAGAAAAGATACCAGAAGCAATCAGAGGGGAATATTATTTCAGTGCAGAGAAGCTTTCTGCCATAATCAAGGAAAAGGAACAGGAAATGGAAACGTTAGACAAAGAAGCGGAACAGGCAAAGAACAGGCTGTCACAGGTGGTAAATCAAAATAGCGATATGGAGAAGTTTATCACCATGGTGCCAAATTGGAAGGAGGAATTTCAAAATGCAGATACGCAGACCAAAAAGATGTTGCTTTCTGCCCTCATTGACCAAATAGAGGTAAAAAACGATGATATCAATATCAAATTTAGGATACGTCTGGAGGACTTTGTTTTACCTGAAAGTATTGGTTTACCTACCATTCGGTATAAACCCGGTTCAGGGTGAAGGACATAATGGCCAGCGTGTTTGCATAGATGGCGCTCTCGGGCCAGGTGGCGTAGATTTCGGAGGACACCACGTTTTTGATATAATCCCGGTAACGGACATAATAGTTTTGTGCGGTGTAATCGGAAGGAACGCCGTCATGTACAATAATATATTCAGGAATGACCACACGGCTTAAGACGATTTCGCCGGATTCGTCCATGGGCTTGATCTCGTCCTCGGGAATTTTGGGCGGATAGTCGCCATAGAGCGTATGATCGGGAATGGCGATAATTTCTTCCGTATCCTGCGTCGTTTCTGTGGGCGTCATTTCAATATTCTGGATAGCGGTAACATCCGGCAGCACTTCCACGCCGGATACAATGACAGGTTCATAGCCGGGGGCTGTGACGGATACGGTATATTCCGAGTAGGGCATGGGAGAATTCGGGGTCAGGCTGTATTGCAGGGGCGGGGTTTCCAGATCAATTGCCCCGGTCTGCCCGGAAGAGTCAGTATTTAGTGTCTCCAAGGTGGAATTTGGCTCGCCGGTGAAGGAGATGGTAACTGACGCGTTTTCTATGGGAATCAACCCTACGTTTGCGGTTACGTTGATCTGTAGTTTTCCGACTGCCGCATTTTCATTCTGTCTGGTTCCTGTATTTGTCTCTTCTCTGTTTACATCCATCCTGATACCTCATTTTCGGGAAAGCATTTCTCTTAACCCTATGATATGCAATGAGGGTTGCACATGCTACCTTGTAAATGATATACTATCCATATGGTAGTGGACGAGATTTTAGACGGTAAATTTCATGTTGACGACGGTTCTTTGGAGTTTTCCTGCCAGCGAGTTACTCTGTCCCTTCAGGCAGACACGGCCTGCGAGGGGTCTTTTTTCGTGTACGGACCGGAGGGGGGCCTGACGGAGGGGGAGGTGTTTTCCTCTGATCTTCGGATGGAGTGCGTCTCGACCCGTTTCGGCGGCAGTGAAGACGAGATATTGTACCGTTTTCATGCGGATGGGATGGAAGCCGGGACGGAAGCGGCGGGTTCGTTCCATATTATTTCAAACCGGGGAGAGTACTATCTTCCCTTTGAGGTTAAGGTGCTTACGGACGAAATTGTCACGAGCATGGGCGAAATCCGGAATCTCTTTCATTTTACAAATCTGGCAAGAGAAAGCTGGGACGAGGCGGTCAGGCTTTTTTATGATCCCAGCTTCAAAAAGGTGTTTAACGGCCATGACAGGCAGTACTATGCCGCTTATAAGGGTCTTTCCTCTGTGCCGGGGAATGAACATAATGTGGAAGAATTTCTTCTGGAAATCCATAAAAAGAAACCGGTGGAATACATACCCGAGGAGCGGGAAATCAAAATAGAAGATCCTGTGGAAGCGGTGAGGTATGCCCTTGTCATCAACAGAAACGGCTGGGGGTATACCGGATTGCAGATTCGGGCGCAGGGAGAGTTTCTGAAACTGTCTGAGGAGACGGTGGGGGACAACGAATTTCTGGGTAATATGTACCGCCTTTACTATAGTATTGATCATAAAAAGCTCCATAACGGCTATAATTACGGCGCGATCCTGCTTGTACGGGAGAACGGCACGATGCGGATTCCGGTTGTTGTGGTGCAGCATGCCGCAGACAGACGGATTATGGGATCCCGGAGAGATAAGAAGCAGCTCATGGTACAGCTGATGGAATATTATCAGGCTCATCGGTTAAAAAAGATCGGAACATCGGTCTGGCTTGCGGAGACGGAAAAGCTGCTGTCCCGTATGGAGCAGCTGGACGATCAGGATACGGCCGTGAAGCTTTTCAGAAGCCAGCTGCTTTTGTCTCAGGAGCGCGGTAACGAGGCAAAATGGCAGATTGAAAAATTACGGGACAGGGCAGACGCCGAGGGGGAAAAGAACCCGGCCCTGTGGTGTTACTATCTCTATCTGACTACGCTTGTCAGCGATGAGGATTCCTATGTGGACGAGGTGGCGGAGACGGTTGGGAGAATTTATGAGAGGAGAAGGGGAGACTGGCGGATTGCCTGGCTTTTACTCTACCTTTCCGAGGAGTATACCCAGAGTCCGTCCCGCCGGTGGATGCTTCTGGAAGAATTGTTTTCCCATCACTGCACTTCGCCGATGATATATATTGAAGCCTGGAATATTCTGTGTATGAATCCGGCCATGCTTCGAAAGCTGGATCTCTTTGAGGAACAGATATTGACCTATGCAGTCAAGAATAAGGCGATGCAGGGGGAGGTTCTGTTGCAGCTGGTGTATCTAGCGGGACAAAAGCGAGGGTATTCCGAGAGCCTGTTCCGTATCCTGAAGGGCTGTTATGAGCAGACGGAAAATAAGGAAGTTCTGCACGAGATCTGTTCGCTGCTCATTAAGGGGAACCGCTTCGGGGAGGCATATTTTTCCTGGTATCAGGCCGGAGTGGAGGAGAATCTTCGGATTACGAGGCTGTATGAGTATTATATGATGTCGCTTCCGGCGGATTTTGACGGGGAACTTCCCCGGATTGTGCTTTTGTACTTTGCCTATAAGAGCGATCTGCATTATACGGTTACGGCATACCTTTATGCCTATGTGCATAAACACCGGGAGACTCTGGAAGATATTTATGTAAACTATGTGGACGCTATGGAACATTTTGTTTTGGAGCAGATAAAAAAGGGCAGAATCAATCGGGATCTGGCATACCTTTATACGAATTTCGTAAATCTGCCCATGATTGACGAGCAGACCGCAAGGTCTCTGGTGTCCCTTCTTTTCATGCGGGAAGTCAGGACAGAGAGAACAGAGGCTAAAGAGGTGATGCTGGCTTACCCCTGCCGGGCGGATATAAAGCGTTTTCCTATGACGGAGGGCAGGGCCTTTGCGCCTGTTTACGAGAGCGGCTGTAAGATTCTTCTGGGAGACGGCATGGGGAACTGCTTTACGGCCAGCGTGGATTATTCCGTGGAAGAGCTGATGAATCCCGTCAGGCTTTCGCTCATGATTGCCCCTTTTGTAAGAAATCATCTGGGCTATGCGGTTTTTGCCTGTTATGAATATCAGCATGCCTTTGCGGTACAGGAGGATAACGCGGATCTTTTTGTGCTTTTGTCCGTGTCTGACAGAATTGAGGAGGCGGAAAAGCAAAAGATCCGGCCCATGGTAGTGGATTTTTTCTATGAGAAGGACAGGATGCGGGAACTGGACGAGTATCTGCTTGCCCTGCAACCTGAGGATGTGGGCCGTTCGGACAGGGGAAAGATCGTGCGCTATATGGTAAACCGCGGCATGTATGAGGAGGCGTACAGGTGGGTCAGACTGTTTGGCCCTTACGATATTGATGCAAAGACGCTTCTTAAGCTGTCGAGCAGGCTTTTGGAGCTTACGGAGACGGAAGACGATCCTCTGATGAAAGGGATACTCTTTTATGTGGTGCAGAAGGGTAAGTACGACGATAATGTCCTGAATTATCTGGTGCAGTGGTTTCGCGGCACAATCAAGGAAATGCGCGACGTGTGGCGTATTGCGCAGTCTTTCGGCGTGGATACATTCAAACTGTGCGAGAGGATGCTTGTACAGATGCTGTATACGGGCGCCCATGTGGGGGAAAAGCTTGAAATTTTCCAGTCTTACAGTAAAAGCGGAGGAAGCGAGCGAATCAGGGCAGCCTTTGCGTCGGCCTGCTGCTACGATTATCTGGTGAAGGAAGAAATAGCGGATTCCTATGTGTTTGAGAGCGTGCGCCAGCTTTATCAGGAGGAGGCGCCCATTCATCCGGTTTGTAAGATGGCATATCTGCGCTGTTATGCCGACAGGGAGCGGAGTGCGGAGGAAGAGAAGCTGTGCGCGGAATTTCTGGAATCCCTTCTGGCGCAGGGAATTGTGATGCCTTTTTACAGGAACTATTTTGGCAGTGTGCCCCAGCTTAGCGCTTATCTGGACAAGACCATGGTGGAGTACCGGGCGGAATCAGGCGCGCGGGTGATGATCCACTATCTGATTCAGGATGATACGGAGAGCGGGCAGGAATACGCTCACGAGGAGATGCCGAACATGTTCGGCGGTATCTGTGTTAAGGAGTTTATTCTTTTCTTCGGGGAAAAGCTGCAATACTACATTACGGAGGAGACGGCGGGGAAGGAACAGCTGACGGAGAGCAATGTGATAAACAAAAGCGACGCCGGAGAGGATGGCGCCGAGGGGCGGTTCGGTCTGTTAAACGATATTATGATCGGGAAAACCCTGCATGATTATGATACGGTGAGCGATCTGCTTCTGCAGTATTTCAAACAGGATCATATGGTGGGGCAGATTTTTGCGCCCCGCTAGGAAGAAGGAAAAACGATGTTTCTGGAGCGCAAAGAGGAGGAAAAACCGCATAATGGGAGCGTGTTTGCAGGCTACGATCTGGGGGAGCGGTATACCCAGATCAGTTACTGTTTTTTTGAGGAAGGGGACGTGGAGACGGTTGCGCCCGTGATGGGAACGAAGCAGTATAACATTCCGTTTATGTTATGTAAACGAAAAGGCACGAATCAGTGGCTCTACGGAAAAGAAGCGGTGAAGAGCAGCGAAGAGGAGGATATGTTTCCGGTGGAAGGTCTGCTGACCCTTGCGAGAGAGGGCGGGGAGATCGAGGTTGACGGAGAAAGCTATGATCCGGCAGCGCTTTTGACGCTATTTATCAAAAAGAGCCTTGGGCTTTTGAGCATCATTGCCCCGCCGGAAAACATTTCCGCCTTCATGTTTACGGTGGATGGTATGGATGACCGCATGGTGGAGATTCTTTTGCATGTGGCGGCCAATCTGAATCTGAAAACCGAACGCGTTTATTTCCAGAGTCATACGGAGAGCCTCTATTCCTTTATGCTGCACCAGCCTTCCCAGCTGTGGGCCTATCAGGTGGTGATCTGCGAGCACGACGGCAGATACTTAAAAACCTACCGCATGGAGTGTAATAAGAGAACAACGCCCATCGTCGCCCTGATTGAGGAGGCCAGCTACGAAACGCTGGTGGTGCCCATGGAGGAAGAGCCGGAGGACGTCAAGAAAGACGCGTTTCGTCTGGCTGACGAGCGGTTTCTGGGCATTCTGGAAAATCTTTGCGAGGGACATGTCGTCTCTTCGGCTTATCTTCTGGGAGACGGTTTCAGGGAGGAATGGCATAAAAGATCCCTGCAGTTTTTATGCCGCAACAGACGGGTGTTTCAGGGAAATAATCTGTTCAGCAAAGGGGCGGTTTACAGCCTTATGGAAAAGTTCTCGCCCAGTGAGGCAGGACAGACTCATATCTTTCTCGGAAAGGATAAGCTTAAGGCAAATATCGGGATGCATGTGCTGCGGCAGGGAAAAGAGTCCTACTATGCGCTGCTTGACGCCGGGGAGAACTGGTATGAGCTGCATAAATCCTGCGAGCTCCTTCTCGGGGAGGAGAAAAGCCTTTCCTTTGTGGTGACGCCGCTTACGGGAAAGAATGCCGAGACACGGACCGTTCCCCTTACAGGAGCGCGGGAGACGGGCGCGCCTTTTACCAGATATGCGATTGAAGTGGACATGGCGTCTCACGATACGGTGCGGGTTGTTGTGACGGATTTGGGGTTGGGAGAATTTTTCCCGTCGAGAGGCCAGCGGTGGGAGGAAACGTTTCAGATTTCATAAGCTGAGGGACAAAAGAGAAAATGGGCAGTAAGATGATTTTGGGAACCGGCAGGCGCGCCGAGAATCCCTATCACATGGAAAGATTTTATGTAAACCTATATTCGGTGGAGGAGCTCTGCTTTCTGCTGGTGGACAGGGCGGAGCTCCTTGACGGGGATATTATACAGCGGGGGATGATCCGGTGGCTGGAGGAAGAATGTGATCTGAGCGATCTGGCCCATGAGCTGGATGCGCTGATAAACCGTAAAGGCACTACGGCGGCTTTTGTGGGCGCGATTCTGGAGTATGTGAATATCTATCCGGCGGACGTGATAGAGAGAACGGAGGAGATTGTGAGGGGCAACGAGGGATTAAGCCCCTATGAAAGGCAGAAGGCAAAGGCGGATTATCTGCTGGGTGAGAAGCGGTATCTGGCGGCTTTGCAGCAGTATCAGAATCTGGCCTACGGCGTGCCTGACAACGAGAAGCTCCTTCTGGCAAGGCTTTATCATAATATGGGAGTGGCCTGCGCGGGCATGTTCCTGTACGGACAGGCGGCCGACTGGTTTAAAAAGGCCTATGAGACCGACGGGAAGCGGGAAGGGCTGACGATGTATCTGGCGGCCCTGCGTATGGGAAAGCAGGAGAAAGCATATATTGATTATATCGCGGAGCATCCCGAGTATCACGATTTATCCCTGGAGGTGGAGCGGATGATAAAACGGGCGGAAGGTTCCTTTGAGGGAACGGACGAAAACAGGATGCTTGTCACTTATCAGGTTATGAAGGACGAGGGGGCGGGAGCGCTTGGAAGCTCAACCCCTTATTATGAAGAGATCGAAAAGCTGACCGCAGGACTGAAAAGTAATTACCGCAGGAGCATGAGCTAGAAAACGAGGAGGAAAAATGGGTTTTATAAAGAGGCTGCTTGAAAAATTCCGCAAAGATTACGATGAGTACGACGAGGAAGAATGGGAAGAGGAGGAGTCTTCGCGGGAGATTGATTTTAATAACAGGGAACAGAGAAACGACTATGTAAGAAACTGTCTGGAAAAGATGGCGGAGGCCACCAAAGAACTGGAGAATCTGAACTTTGAGTACAACATGGTCACGTCTTATCTGAAAGATATGGAAGAGATCGAAGCGCTTCCGCCGGAGGAGAGCGAACAGCTTAAGGACTGTGCCAGACGGGTGGCCCTGTTACAGGAGAGAAAGACTGATTTCATGGGACGTCCTCATCGGATTACGGACGAGAAGTACCGCATGGTGGAACGGATGGAAGACCAGATGGAGGAAGCCTTCGAAAAGATCACGGAGGCCGAAAACTATCAGGAGCTGATTCGTAAGGATTTAAGTCGTCTGGAGGGAGAAAAGCACGCTTACCTTTATCGGAAAAGCGAGGTGATGCGGCTGATTTCGGACACAAAGGGCATGGCTGTGATCTGCGTGACGGCGCTTGGCCTGTGCGCGCTCCTGCTTCTCTTTTTGCAGTTTTTCCTGGAAATGGATACCCAGCTTGGCTATCTCGCCACAGCGGGCGCGGCGGCCATTGCGATTACCATGATTTATGTCAAGCATATGGACGCAAGGCGTGAGCTAAAAAGGGTGGAGACGGGGATCAATAAGATTATCCTTCTACAGAATAAGGTAAAAATCCGCTATGTGAACAATACCAATCTTCTTGAATATCTCTATATGAAGTACGGCGTGTCAAGCGCGAAAGAACTGACTGAAATGTGGGGGAACTATAAAATTGAGAAGGAAGAGCGGGAGAAATTCCGCAGGGCGGAGCTTGACCTGGATTACAACGAACAGGAGCTTTTGCAGATATTGAAGTGTTACCAGATACAGGATCCCGCCATCTGGCTGCATCAGACGGAGGCCATTCTGGAACCAAGGGAGATGGTGGAGATCCGTCACAACCTGATTATCCGCAGACAGTCCCTGCGGCGGCGTATGGATTATAATAAGGAAGTGGTGGCGGGCACTTCCCAGAGAGATATCAAGGCTCTGGTGGAGAAATACCCTAAATATGCAAAGGAAATCATGAAAACGGTGGAAGAGTACGAACAGAAGTTCAATGCCAAATAGAAGAGGCGGAAAGGAATAAATTATGAGCACAGACAGATACGTGAGCCCTTTATCGGAGCGGTATGCCAGTAAGGAGATGCAGTATATTTTTTCTCCTGACATGAAATTCAGGACATGGCGGCGACTTTGGATCGCGCTGGCGGAGACGGAAATGGAGCTGGGCCTTTCCCAGAACGGAAAGCCCGTTATTACGCAGGAACAGATCGACGAGCTTAAGAAGCATGCGGAGGATATCAATTACGATGTGGCGAAGGCCAGAGAGAAAGAGGTGCGCCATGACGTGATGAGCCATGTGTATGCTTACGGGCAGCAGTGCCCCGGGGCGGCGGGCATCATTCATCTGGGGGCAACCTCCTGTTATGTGGGCGACAATACGGACATCATTGTGATGCGCGAGGCGCTTAAGCTTGTGAAAAAGAAGCTGGTCAATGTGATTGCGGAGCTTTCCAGGTTTGCCGAAGAATATAAGGCGCTTCCCACGCTGGCCTTCACCCATTTTCAGCCGGCGCAGCCGACCACCGTGGGCAAGCGGGCAACCCTCTGGGCGCAGGAATTCTGCATGGATCTGGAGGATCTTGATTATGTGCTTGGCAGCCTGAAGCTTTTGGGTTCCAAGGGAACCACAGGAACGCAGGCTTCTTTTCTGGAGCTTTTTGAGGGAGATCAGGAGACGATTGACAAAATTGACCCCATGATTGCGGCAAAGATGGGCTTTGAGAAATGCTATCCGGTATCCGGGCAGACCTATTCCCGCAAGGTGGATACGAGAGTCTGCAATATTCTGGCAGGCATTGCGGCATCCGCCCATAAAATGTCAAACGATATCCGGCTGTTACAGCATCTGAAGGAGGTGGAGGAGCCTTTCGAGAAAAGCCAGATCGGTTCCTCGGCCATGGCTTACAAGAGAAATCCCATGCGCAGTGAACGTATCGCGTCCCTGGCCCGTTTCGTGATGGTGGACGCGCTAAATCCGGCCATCACTTCTTCCGTTCAGTGGTTTGAAAGGACCCTTGACGACTCCGCCAACAAGCGGCTTTCGATTCCCGAGGCTTTTCTGGCGGTGGACGGGATACTGGATCTTTGCCTGAACGTGGTGGACGGTCTGGTGGTGTACGATAAGGTGATTACGAAGCGGCTGATGAGCGAGCTTCCCTTTATGGCTACGGAAAATATCATGATGGATGCGGTCAAGATGGGCGGCAACAGACAGGAGCTGCACGAGAAGATCAGGGAGCTGTCCATGATCGCGGGCGCCCATGTGAAACGGGAGGGGAAGGAGAATAATCTTCTTTCGCTGATCGCGGCTGACCCGGCCTTTAACATGAGCGGGGAGGATCTGGAAAAGACAATGGATCCGGCGAAATATGTGGGACGCGCGCCCCTGCAGGTGGAAAAATTTATCGAAGAAGTGATAAGACCGATTTTGGAGGAAAATAAAGAGCTTTTGGGCGTGAAGGCGGAAATCACAGTCTGACCGTCGAAGCTGCCGTCAGATACGGACGGAGGCACAGGGGCATCTGCACTGTCCGGCGGCATCAATTATGGAAGTAAAAGAGAAGGCGACAGTATGGAAAGGGAACTGGATTTTGAAAAAACGGCGATGCGGGTATCCACAGTCAGTATTGTGGCAAATTTCATTCTGACTGTATTTAAGCTGGCGGCAGGCGTGATCGCCAGCTCCGGGGCCATGATTTCCGACGCCATTCATTCGGCATCGGATGTATTCAGCACCGTTGTGGTTATTATAGGGATTCGGATATCCAGAAAGGCCTCGGACAAGGATCATCCATACGGACACGAAAGACTGGAATGTGTTGCAGCTATTGTGCTTGCCACCATTCTCGCCTTCACTGGTCTGGGGATCGGGTATACGGCGCTTAAACAGATCGTGGGCGGAGATTACGCAAATCTTTCCGTACCGGGTCGGCTTGCCCTTGTGGCGGCGGCGGTCTCCATTCTGGTGAAGGAAGGTATGTATCAGTACACAAGAATCAGCGCGAAACGGATTGATTCCAGCGCTCTGATGGCGGACGCCTGGCATCACCGGTCGGACGCCCTTTCTTCTGTGGGCGCGCTCATCGGTATCGGCGGCGCGAGGCTGGGCTTTCCGATTCTGGATCCGGCAGCCAGCGTGGTGATTTGTGTGTTTATTGAGAAAGCGGCCTATGAAATCTTTATGGATGCTGTGGATAAGATGGTAGATAAGGCCTGCGACGAGGAGACGGAGAAGGGACTGGCGCGGTGCGCGCTGGATCAGGAGGGGGTGCTTGGCGTGGATCTTCTGCATACCCGGGTTTTCGGCAATAAAATTTATGTGGATATTGAGATTCGGGCCGACGGGGAGGGGACTCTGCGGCAGGCCCATGCCATAGCGGAGCGGGTTCACGATTCCATCGAGAAAAACTTTCCAAAAGTCAAACACATCATGGTGCATGTGAATCCGGGAGTTCCCCTTCACGGCCGCTGATCCCGCGGAAAGACCGATATTTATGCTATTTCTTGATACCGTAGCAAAATTATAATATTGTATGTTTAGCGTCAAGCCGTATGGGAGGAAGAGTAGTATGGTAAATTTAGTCATCATATTGGAAGCTTTTGGAATATGCCTGACTATTCTTGCTTTGTTGCTTTTGCTGAACGGGGATGGAGCCAAAGAGCAGAAACTGCTTATTATTATTATGTGCGGTTCGCTGGTACAGAATGTGGGCTATCTGCTGGAGCTGGTGGCGCCCACGCTGGATGCGGCCATGACGGCGGTGAAGGTGGAAAATATCGGCTATTCTTTTGTGCCGCTGTGTTATTGCTGGTTTATTTATATCTATTGCTATATTCATCCGCCGAAAATATTTTTGAGGTTTCTTGGCGTAATCAATTTTATTGCGATGTTTTCGCCGTTTTTTAACTGGTACAGCCTTGTTTACAAAGAAGTTCGATGGGTGGCGGAGCCGGATGGATTTTGCCACGTCAGCATCACATATGGGGCGTTGTATGTGGTTTTTCTGTTCAGCCGTATTCTCATTCCATATATCCTTTGCATTTACACTTTGGGAAGGGCTATCCGCGAGGGGGCGGACCGACAGGTAAACCGGCAGTATTGGATGATCCTTGGAATAACGACCCTGCCGGCTATTATATTGCTGGCATATGTTTGTAAAATTGTAAATGTATTTGACCTTACGCCGTTGTCGCTGTCACTTTCCATGTCTTTGGTTGTAATCATGATCTGGGGGCGCCGCAATTATGACTTCCGCCATCTGGCGGCGGAAAAGGTTCTGGAAAGTCTGGGCGACGGTGTGATCGCGCTGGATGATCAGGACAGGCTGGTCAGCTATAACAGGGCGGCTGCGGAGATTTTTGCCGGCCTGTCGGCGCACAAGCCGGGGGAAAATATTCATGTGGTGGAGGATTTTCGTGAGGAAATCCTGAACGAGGACAGTCCCCAGAGCTTTTCTATCAACGGCCAGCACTATGAAAGCCACAGCAAACGTATTGTGGATGTAAACGGCAGAAAACAGGGCAGCGTTATTCTGGTTTTGGATATGACGGACATAAGGGCCTATATTGATGAGATTAAACGCGTGCGGCAGCAGGCGGAGAAGGCCAGTATTGCCAAGAGCGAGTTTCTGGCCAATATGTCTCACGAGATACGCACGCCCATGAACGCCATTATCGGCCTGAATGATATTATCATGGAGGACTGCGAGGACACGGAGATTTACGGTCACGCAAAGGATGTACAGTCTGCGGCCAGAAATCTGCTGACGATTATCAATGACATTTTGGACCTGTCCAAGGTTGAAGCGGGCAAAATGGAGTTGGTGTGCGTGAATTATTACCTGAAAACCGTGGTTGACGAAATCATAGCAATGATGGATATGGCGGCCTCCCAGAAGGGGCTGATTCTGAAATACGAGTGCGACGATACCATTCCCAGCCGTTATAACGGTGACGACGGCAGAATCAAACAGATATTGATTAATATCATAAACAATGCCATAAAATTTACCGCAAAAGGGTATGTGCGCGTCTATATTACCGGAAAACCGGGAAATGGCGCGGACGAGGAAATCCTCACTTTTCATGTGGAAGATACCGGCTGCGGCATTCGGGAAGAAGATCTGGAAAAGATTTTTGAGGATTTCAGGCAGGTGGACTCCAGGAGGAACAGAAGCGCAGAGGGCACCGGGCTTGGCCTTGCCATCGTAAAGCATCTGGTGGAACTGATGAAAGGCCAGATCGACGTGGAAAGTACATACGGAAAGGGAACTACGGTTACGATTACGGTTCCCCAGAAAATTGTGGATACCTGTCCGATTGCACAGATGCCCGAAATCGTGCAGCCGGAGCAGAAGCTTACAGATTTCTTTACCGCGCCCGGCATAAAGGTGCTCATTGTGGACGACAATGCGATCAACCGAAAGGTGGCCAGAAGCTTTCTGAAACATTACAGGTTTGACCTGACCGAGGCGGAAAGCGGCCCGGAAGCGATAGAGTTGGTGCGCGCCGAAAGATATGATATAGTATTTATGGATCACATGATGCCAGGCATGGACGGTATTGAGGCTGCGGAAATAATACGCAGGGACTGTGGGGAAAACGGGACTGCTCCGGTTATGGTTGCCCTGACAGCCAACGCCATGGAGGGGATGCGGGAGCATTTTCTTTCCTGCGGTTTTCAGGATTTTATTACAAAGCCCCTTGACAGGAGGGAACTGAATCAGCTTCTGCTGCGTTGGGTGCCGGAGAAGTACAGACAATCCGAAAACGTGAAGGAGGCCGTGCCTCTGGATCCGAAGGCCGTTCAGATTGAAGGGGTGGATATGGACGCCGCCATGGAATATTTTTCAGGCGACGAAGGAACCTTTATGGAACTGCTCGAGATTTACTGTGTGGACGGCAAACGCAAGATAGAGCTTCTGAGCGAGCTGGCGGAATCAGACATATTACGATATCAGATAGAGGTGCACGGCCTCAAGAGCGCATCCGCCAATATCGGCGCGATGGAAGTTTCCGCCCTGGCCCGTGCGCAGGAGAACGCTGCGGCCCAGGGTGACAGGGAATTTATCGCGGAGCAGTTTCCGCTGCTTCTGGGAGAATATGAAACGCTTTTGGAGAATATCGAACAGTTTTTGGAACGGCAGAAGCTGGAAAATGAGAGCAGGGAAAAGCTGCCGCCCCTGTCTGTACAGGAACTGCGGGAACAGACAGCGCAGGCGCTGGAAAACCTGAAGCATTTCCAATCCCGGGAATGTGCGGAAAAAGTGGAGAAATTGTTGCTTCATGAACTGCCAAAGGACGTGTCCGAGCGTCTTTTGCAGATTCGGGAACAGCTGAAATTATATGAGGATGACAATGCGGAGGAACTGCTTGGTCAGCTTCTGGATATACTGGAAAAGGAGGAGGAGCGCAAATGAGTCAAACGGAGGGTGGAAATTCCAAAAAGTGCATTTTAGCAGTGGATGACAGTGCCATTATTTTGACGCGGATATCCAATACCCTGAGTAAAGATTATGAGGTAGTTACCGTTAATTCAGGAATGCGGGCTCTGCGGTATCTGAAGGAGGAAAAGCCTGATCTGATTTTAATGGATATTAAAATGGCGCAGATGGACGGTATAGAGACCCTTCGGGAGATCCGCACGATGGAAGACCGTGAGGACATACCGGTGATTATGCTGACCGGTGTGGAGGATAAGGACGTTGTTGTGGAGAGCGCAAGGCTGGGGATTGACGATTACATATTGAAGCCGTTCTATTCGGATGAGCTGATAAAGAGAATCCGCCGGGTGATTGATCAGGAAGAGCAGTAGAGCTGCGCATTTTGATGAGGAGAGGGAGAAAGGAGAAATCCAGATGACAAAGAAGCAGAAAAAAGTATTAATACGAATTTTAATTGCGGCGGTTCTTGTGATTGTTTGTCAGTTTATCCCTGTACACAATCCGTATCTGCGGCTTTTGCTTTTTATGATACCCTATCTGGTTATCGGCTATGATATTTTGCGCAAGGCATTTCTTGGCATTATTCACGGGGAAGTTTTCGACGAAAATTTCCTGATGGCGGTGGCCACTGTGGGAGCCGTGCTTCTCGGGGAGTACACGGAGGGCGTGGCCGTTATGCTCTTTTATCAGATCGGAGAGCTGTTTCAGAGCTATGCCGTGGGGAAGAGCCGGCGGAATATTGCAAAATTGATGGACATCCGTCCCGATTATGCAAATGTGGAAGTGAACGGCCGCATGGAGAAGGTGGACCCGGATGAAGTGGAGATCGGTACGCTGATCACGGTACAGCCCGGCGAGAAGATTCCCATCGACGGTGTGATAGAGGAGGGAGAAGCTTCCTTAAACACCAGCGCGCTGACAGGCGAGAGTCTTCCCAGACAGGTCGGCCGTGGCGACGAGGTGATCAGCGGGAGCGTGAACATGTCGGGACTTTTAAAAATTCGTACCACCAGAGAATTTGGCGAGTCCACGGTTTCCAAAATTCTGGAGCTGGTGGAAAATTCCAGCATGAAGAAATCCCGGTCCGAGAATTTTATTACCCGTTTTGCCAGATATTATACCCCGGCGGTGTGTTACGGCGCGCTGGCGTTAGCGGTTCTGCCGCCGGTGTTGGGGTTGGTGTTCGGATATGAGCCGCAATGGGCGAAATGGCTGACAAGAGCATTGACCACATTAGTCATAAGCTGCCCCTGCGCATTGGTTATTTCCATTCCATTAAGCTTCTTTGGTGGGATCGGCGGCGCTTCCGCCAGAGGGATACTTGTGAAGGGGTCCAATTATCTGGAGGCGCTTTCTGAAACGAAGTATGTGGTCTGCGACAAGACAGGCACGCTGACAAAAGGGGTTTTTGAGGTTACGGGCAGCAAGCCGACGGCAGGTTTTACAGAGGAGCAGCTGATCGAGTATGCGGCTCTGGCGGAGAGCTATTCCAGTCACCCCATCAGCAAGAGCCTGCGGGAGGCCTACGGTCGAAAGATCGACACAGGCCGCGTGACCGATGTGGAGGAGAGCAGCGGGTACGGCGTCCTTGCCCATGTGGACGGACAGTCTGTTGGGGCGGGGAATGCCAGACTTATGGAAAAGCTGGGATTTACTCCCATGAAGATTGAAGAGCCGGGCACGCAGGTGCACGTGACGGTTGGAAACGATTACGCCGGCTGTATTTTGATTTCCGACGTGGTGAAACCGGGCGCGGCTGCTGCGTTGGCTGATTTGAAGAAGGCCGGCGTTCGAAAAATAGTTATGTTAACCGGAGACGCCAGATCAGTGGCGGAGTCCGTGGCGTCGCAGCTTGGCGTGGACGAGGTGAGGAGCGAGCTTTTGCCAAAAGATAAGGTGATGGAGGTGGAACGTCTGCTTGCCGGAAAGGGCAGGAAGGAGAAACTGGCCTTTGTGGGGGACGGCATTAACGACGCGCCGGTGTTGTCCCGGGCGGATCTGGGTATCGCCATGGGGGCGCTTGGTTCCGACGCGGCAATCGAGGCTGCGGATATTGTGCTGATGGACGACGATCCGTCAAAGATCGCGCTGGCCATGCAGATTTCGAGAAAAACGCTCAGGATTGTGCATCAGAATATTGTCTTTGCGCTGGCGGTTAAGCTGGCATGCCTTCTGCTTGGCGCCGTCGGGCTGGTAGGCATGTGGTGGGCAATTTTTGCGGATGTGGGCGTGATGATTCTGGCGGTGCTGAACGCCACGAGAGCGCTTGCAGCCGGGCGGGGGAGGAAGCCGAAAAGGGATACGTAACAATATTGTAACATTTGTTTTAAATTTAGTATGTCTTTCTTGCGCAATATGTGATAAAATAGAAAACGTGAGTGGAGGTGACCTTATTTATGAGCACAGATTTGCGCAAGAGAAAGATCACTTATACGATAATACTGACATCTGATTCTCCAAGGGCGGACGCGAGGAGAATGCACATTAAGACGGGCGCGCTGGCGGCGGTCTCTTTTGTGCTGTTTGTGGCGGTTATCTGTTATGCGGTGTATGTTACCATTACCATGGCAGGTTCCAGAGAGCGGAATGAAAGGCAGCTGGAGCAGATCGTCCGGATGAAGGAAGAGAACGAAGCGCTGACGGCGGAAAAGGAACTGCTTGCAGAGGAGAACGCCACGCTGGAGGAGACGCTTAGCCGGAAGGAAGAGCAGGAGCACGAGCTGGTGGCGGCCCATGAGGAAAACTATATTCCAAAGGGATTTCCCATGAGCGGTGCGGCACAGATCAAGGAGGAAGGCACGGCCGGGGGTGAGGATGCGGACGCAGACGCACAGGACGGTGATGCACAGGACGGCGATGCGCAGGACGAAGCTTTGAAGGTTGAGGCAAACGCCGACTGGAAGGAACTTATCTTTGTGGCGGCGGAGGGCACCAAAGTGGTGGCGACCGCACCCGGTACGATAAAAGAGGTCAGGGAAGCGGAAGGCGAGGTCAGCTATGTGGTGATCGACCACGGTAACGGTTATGTTACTACTTATCGGAATCTGGGAAGCCCTATTGTGGAGGAAGGCAGTCAGGTAGTGAAGGGCGTGGCGCTTTTCCTGGTTGGCGAAGAAAATACGGAGACAGGTTACAGCATCCGTAAGGATGACAATTATATTGATCCGCTTGAATTAATTGAGATCAAAGGATAGGGAGGAAATTATGTTGGGAAAGAAGACAGCAGAACCGATTAATGCGAAGATTAGCAGCGTCGTAGGCGCTGACATGGTAGTGGAAGGCGATATCCGCGCAAAGGAAGCCGTTCGTGTAGAGGGCAGCGTGACAGGCGACGTGGTGACGGAGGGCGCGTTGATTATCAGCGCCAGCGGTAAGGTGAAAGGAAATGTTAAGGGAAGCAGCATTATCATTGGCGGTTCGCTGGAGGGCGATCTGACTTCAGGCGGCAGAACAGAGGTGGTTTCCACCGGCAGGGTGATTGGTGATATCCGAACGAAGAGCCTGGTGGTGGATGAGAACGCGGTATTCCAGGGACAGTGTACCATGAATACGGAAGGTATGTCTTCTTATGCAGCAGGTGCCCAGGAGAAAACAGAGGAGCCGAAGAAGGAAGAAGAGCACAATTTAGAAAAAGAGAACAATAACGGCAGTAACAATAAATGGAATAAGAGATAAACGAAAGTGGAACAGTTATCTTTATTTGACAGGGAAATGCCACAGCCGCTGGCGGCGAAGCTTCGCCCCACAACGCTGGAAGAGTATGTGGGTCAGGCGCACCTTTTGGGAAACGGGAAGGTGCTTCGAAGGCTGATCGAGCAGGATCAGGTTTCCTCGATGATTTTCTGGGGGCCGCCCGGCGTGGGAAAGACGACGCTGGCAAGAATCATAGCGAACAGGACAAAATCTTCGTTTATAGATTTCTCTGCGGTGACAAGCGGGATCAAAGAGATACGTACGGTCATGGAACAGGCCGAGAAAAACAGACAGTACGGCGTGAGAACCATTCTGTTTGTGGATGAGATACATCGGTTTAACAAGGCGCAGCAGGATGCTTTTTTACCCTTTGTGGAAAAGGGCAGTATTATATTGATAGGCGCAACGACTGAAAATCCGTCTTTTGAGATCAACAGCGCTTTACTGTCACGCTGTAAGGTGTTCGTGCTACAGGCCCTTACGGCGCAGGAAATCAAGGAGCTTCTGACCCATGCCCTGAAAGATCAGAGAGGCTTTGGAAATCAGACGGTGCGCATTACCGATGAGCTTTTGGAAATGATAGCCGTCTTTGCCAACGGCGATGCAAGAAACGCCCTCTCCACTCTGGAGATGGTGGTGTTAAACGGAGAGATGGATGCGCAGGGTGCGGTTACGGTGACCAAGGAAACGCTGGAACAGTGCACCATGCGTAAATCCCTTCTGTATGATAAAAAGGGAGAGGAGCATTATAATCTTGTCTCCGCATTACATAAGTCCATGCGAAATTCTGACCCGGACGCGGCAGTCTACTGGCTGGCCCGTATGCTGGAAGCCGGGGAAGATCCTCTCTATGTAGCAAGGCGGGTGGTTCGTTTTGCAAGTGAGGACGTGGGATTGGCTGATCCACGGGCGCTGCAGATTGCGGTGGCGGCATATCAGGCCTGCCATTTTCTCGGAATGCCCGAATGCAACGTGCATCTGACGCAGGCTGTGGTTTATGTAGCCATGGCGCCAAAGTCAAACGCAATGGAGGTTTCCTACAATGAGGCGAAAGCGGACGCCACAAAGGATCTGGCGGAGCCGGTGCCCCTTGTGATCCGTAACGGGGTTACAGGGCTGATGAGAGAGCTGGAATATGGGAAGGGATATCAGTATGCCCACGATACGGACGAGAAGCTGACAAATATGCAATGCCTGCCGGACGCCCTGGTGGGACGGGAATATTACCGGCCTGCCGGGATGGGCGAAGAGGCGGCACTGAAAAAGAGGCTGGAAGAGATCAAGGCATGGAAAAAGACACACGCAGCGAAGATGAAGGAATAGTCTTGTATAAATCAAGGAGGAGTTTATTATGGTAAAAGCAGTGGTGGGCGCCAATTGGGGCGACGAGGGCAAGGGCAAAATCACGGATATGCTCGCAGAGAAAGCGGATATTATCGTGCGCTTTCAGGGTGGCGCGAACGCGGGTCACACGATTGTGAATAACTACGGTAAGTTTGCTCTGCACACGCTGCCGTCAGGCGTGTTTTACGGACATACCACTAGCGTGATCGGCAATGGCGTCGCGCTCAACATTCCCATTTTGACGGACGAGATCAAGTCCATTACGGACAGGGATGTGCCGATGCCCAGGATTCTGGTGTCGGAACGGTGCCAGATCGTAATGCCTTATCATATTTTATTTGACCAGTACGAGGAGGAGAGACTCGGCGGTAAGTCCTTTGGATCCACCAAGTCGGGAATTGCGCCCTTCTATTCTGATAAATATGCGAAGATCGGTTTTCAGGTCAGCGAGCTTTTTGACGAGGAAGGATTGAAGGAAAAGCTTGGTAGAATCTGTGAGACGAAAAACGTGCTTTTGGAGCATCTGTACCATAAGCCGAAACTCAATCCCGACGAACTGTTTGAGACCATGATGGAGTACAGGGAAAAGATCGCTCCTTATGTGTGCGATGTTTCCGCCTATCTGGATCAGGCGTTAAAGGATGGTAAGACTGTTCTTCTGGAGGGGCAGCTCGGCACTCTGAAAGATCCGGATCACGGAATTTACCCGATGGTAACATCTTCTTCCACGCTGGCGGCCTATGGCGCTATCGGTGCGGGAATTGCGCCCTATGAGATCAAAGAGATCATTACGGTCTGCAAGGCTTACTCGTCCTCCGTAGGCGCGGGCGCGTTTGTGTCGGAGCTTTTCGGGGAGGATGCGGATGAGCTGAGACGACGCGGCGGCGACGGCGGCGAGTTCGGCGCCACCACGGGACGGCCCAGAAGAGTGGGATGGTTTGACTGCGTGGCCTCCAAATACGGCTGCCGGATGCAGGGAACTACCGATGTGGCGTTTACGGTGCTGGACGTACTGGGATATCTGGACGAGATTCCGGTCTGCGTAGGATATGAGGTGGACGGCGAAGTGACCACGGATTTCCCTGTGACATATAAACTGGAAAAGGCAAAGCCGGTGCTCAAAAAGCTTCCGGGCTGGAAGTGCGAGATACGCGGTATTAGGAAATACGAGGAGCTGCCCGAAAACTGCCGCAGATACGTGGAGTATATCGAGGAGCAGATTGGGTATCCTATTACCATGGTATCGAACGGTCCCGGCAGAGAGGATATTATTTACAGAGAGAGCCCGCTGAAAAAATAAGGCGGCAAAGGGAAAATAAAAGGCAGCGGGGTGAAATTCCGCTGCCTTATCTGACTGAGACAGACTGCGTCGATGACGCTGATATAAGGTAATGAAAAAAGGAGGGATATTTTATGTTACTGGAAAATAAGGTTGCGGTTGTGACAGGCGGAAGCAGAGGAATCGGTTACGCAACTGTGGAGGCGTTTCTTAAGGAAGGCGCGAAGGTAGTGCTTTGCGCAAGCCGTCAGGAAACGGCGGATAAGGCTGTCTCCAAACTGAAAGAAGTTTATGCGGATGCCGTTGTAGAGGGGATTTATCCGAATCTGTCCGATTACGCGGCGGTAAAGGAAGCCTTTGACGGTATCGTAAAGAAATATGGGAAGATAGACATTCTTGTCAATAACGCGGGCGTGTCGGAAAGCACCCCTTTTACGGATTACACGGAAGAAACCTTTGAGAAGGTTATGGATCTGAACATCAAGGGCGTGTTTAACTGCTCCCGGGCGGTGAGCGAGCATATGACTGCGGCAGGAAGCGGCGTGATCTTAAATACCTCCTCCATGGTAGGGACGTACGGACAGCCGGCGGGCATTGCCTATCCCACATCCAAGTTTGCGGTGAACGGTTTCACCCTTTCTCTGGCAAGGGAGCTGGGGCCCAAGGGAATCCGGGTCAACGCGGTGGCGCCCGGCATCACTTACACCGATATGATGCGAAACGTGCCAAAAGAAGTGATTGATCCGATGATTGCGCAGATTCCACTCAGAAGAATGGGACAGCCGGAGGATATTGCCAACGCGTTTGTCTTTCTGGCGTCGGACATGGCTTCCTATATCAGCGGGGATATTCTGCATGTTGACGGACTGGCCAGATGCTAGATATGTGAGATGCCATACAATATATTATGTAAACTAATTTGCACAGGCGGCGTGCAGCGGAATGATAAGAGTTATGTAAACTAACGATGTGCTTCTGAAGCAAAAGAAAGCATAAATAATAACAGAATGGAGATAAAATGATTACCACACTGATTTTTGATATAGGAAACGTACTTGCGGATTTTATCTGGGAGGAATACTATCGGAGCTTCGGGTTCACGGAGGAAATTCTTGATCGTCTTGCAAAGGCTACGGTAAAGGATCCCATGTGGAATGAGTATGACAGGGGCGTCATGACTGACGAGGAGGTTTTGCAGGGGTTTATTGACAATGACCCCGGAATCGAGAGGGAAATCAGGCTGACTTTAAAGGATGTGGGAGCCATGGTCAGACGGAACGACTATGCGATTCCCTGGATCAAAGAGCTGCAGGGAAAGGGTTATCGCTGTCTGTATCTGTCAAACTTTTCCGAGAAGGCGCGTAAGGAATGCGCGGCTTCGATGGATTTTCTCCCTTATATGGACGGTGGCATCCTTTCCTATCAGGATAAGGTGATCAAGCCCATGCCGGAGATTTATCAGCTTTTGATTGACCGATATCAGCTTGTGCCGGAGGAATGCGTCTTTATGGATGACACCCTGCGAAATCTTGAGGGGGCGGAAAAGTTCGGCATACATACGATTCATTTTAAGAATCAGGCGCAGGCCATAGAGGAGCTTAGGAAGCTGGGGGTGGATGCGTAAAGCAATGCAGTTGGGTAAAGAAAAAGCGATTCTCCGTTGGGGAATCGCTTTTATCGTGTCTTTGATTATTTTGCCATCAGCTCCTCCGCCAGCGCCTCAATCTGCGCGCGGCTCTCATCGTTCAGGGCGGAGCGGATCTGCACGGTATTTTCCGTGAAAGTGATGTCTTTGCAGCTTTCCAGTTTCGCCCGCATGGTTTTTGCCGCCATGGGAGCCCAGGAGCCGTTTTCGATCAGGGCGACGGTGCGGTTTTGATAGCCGTGTCCGATCAGTTCGTCAATAAATTCCCGCATAAACGGAAAAATTTCAGCGTTGTAAGTGGTGGTGGCCAGCACCAGCTTGCCGTAGCGGAAGGCGTCTTCCACGCATTCAGCCATATCTTCTCTTGCCAGATCGGCAACAACCACCTTTGGACAGCCCTTTTGTGTCAGCTTTTCGGCTAACAGCCCGGCGGCCGTCTTGGTATTGCCGTAGACGGAGGTATAGGCGATCATGATACCCTCTGACTCCACGCCATAGGAGGACCAGATTTGATATAGGTTTACATAATATTCAAGGTTTTCTTTCAGGATCGGGCCGTGCAGGGGGCAGATAATTTGAATATCGAGAGCCGCCGCTTTTTTCAGGAGGCTTTGAACCTGCATGCCATATTTGCCTACAATGCCGAAGTAGTAGCGGCGCGCCTCGCAGGCCCAGTCCTCGTCTGCGTCCAGGGCGCCGAATTTGCCGAAGCCGTCGGCGGAAAAGAGAACCTTGTCTTTGACGTCGTAGGTAACCATGACCTCAGGCCAGTGAACCATCGGTGCGGCCACAAACTGCAATGTATGCGCGCCAAGATTTAACGTATCTCCCTCTTTGATGATCTGCCGTCTGTCAGTGTAGTCCGTGCCGAAGAACTGGCGCATCATGTTGAAGGCGGGAGCGGAAGCGACGATCACCGCATCGGGGTAAGCTTTGACAAAGGCGTCGATGCTGGCGGAGTGGTCCGGCTCCATGTGTTGGACAATCAGATAATCGGGAGTACGGCCGACCAGTACGTCTTTCAGGTTTTCCAGCCATTCTTCCTCAAAATGGGTGTCCACCGTGTCCATTACGGCGATTTTGTCGTCGATAATGACATAGGAATTGTATGCCATGCCGTTTTCAACAACATACTGTCCCTCGAAGAGATCAATGTCGTGATCGTTTACGCCTATGTATTTGATGTCGTTTGTGATTTGCATAGTGGAATCTCCTTTTCGTTTGATTTTATTACCAAAAAATTATATCATAAAATGTATGATAAGGAGAAGAATTTTTATGAGAGAAGAATTTTGCAGAACAGCAATGCTTCTGGGCAGGGAAGCGATGGACAGGCTGACGCATTGTCGTGTGGCCGTATTCGGCGTGGGCGGTGTGGGCGGTTATGTGTGCGAGGCGCTTGCAAGAAGCGGCATTGGAGCCTTCGACCTGATTGATAAGGATCAGGTGGCCCCATCCAACATAAACCGGCAGATCATTGCGACCCACAGCACGGTTGGCAGATATAAGACAGAGGTAATGCGGGAGCGCATTCTTTCCATTAATCCGCAGGCAAGGGTGTGCGTGCATTCATGCTTTTTTCTGCCGGAAAATGCGGACAGCTTTCCCTTTACAGAATATGACTATGTGGTGGACGCAGTGGATACGGTGACGGCAAAGATTGAACTTGTGCTGCGGGCGCAGGCCGCGGGTGTGCCGGTGATCAGCAGCATGGGTGCGGGAAACAAGCTGGACGCTTCCGCTTTCTGTGTGGGGGACATTTATGAGACGAAGGTATGCCCGCTGGCAAGAGTCATGCGAAGAGAACTGAAAAAAAGAAATGTGGATCATCTGAAAGTGGTGTACTCGGAAGAAGAACCAGTCAGGCCCCATGGTGATGTGGTGGGGAGCGTGGCCTTTGTACCCTCTGTGGCAGGACTTATCATCGCCGGGGAGGTGGTAAAGGATCTGGCGGAGGTACGGTAGAATACAGGGTTCAGTGATGCTCGGCCGGACTGTCTGCATTCTGCCCGGTTTCGGTATTTGTATGCTGCGGCGGGCGGTTTTCCTCCTGTCGTTTTTTTAAGAGCTGCAGAGACCAGAGCAGGAGCCAGAGCAGAATGGGCAGGCCGATGACGGAGCCCAGCCATCCGGCGAAAAGCCGTTCAGAGTTACCGGGATTAAAGCAGACCAGAAGTAATCCGCCTACATACAGGCAGACCAGAAGAATAATACATGCAAAGGCTGCGATCCGCCTGGGCGTTATTTTTTTCCCGGCTGGTTTCCGGCTGCTTTTATTCGTTTCAGATTGGGGTGTATGCTGTGGCATAATTTGATTCTCCTGTTAAGGTATTTCTTGTAATTTAACATATTTCCAGCGGAATGGAAAGCGGTAAACGAAAGAAAACGGTCTCATTGTATTTCAACCGTTACTATGGTAAAATGGAAGCCATTATATGACGGAAAAGGAGACTGAGATGCATAAAATGACGCTGAACGGCGATAACTGGCTGATGAGGATCGAGGGGGAGCAGGATATTTACGGCGTGAACGGGCGGGATATCCCGGCGGTGATTCCCGGCTCTGTTTACGGAAATTTGCTGCAACAGGAGCTGATGCCGGATCCCTATGAGGGGATGAATGAACTGGACGCATTGAAACTGATGGAGAACAGGTTTCAGTTTCAGACGGCCTTTTCGCTTACAAAAGAACAGACGGCGGGGGATTTTTGCCTGCTTCGATTTGACGGGATTGATACGCTGGCTGACATCTATCTGAATGATATTTTTCTGGGACATGCGGATAACATGCACCGTGTCTGGGAATTTGATATCAGGGAGACGGCGGTGGAGGGAGAAAATGCGCTTCGGGTGGAAATCGCTTCTCCCACGCGTTATATCGAAGAGGAGAATAAAAAGATTTTTGCCGGCGGTTCCTGGGACGCCATGCTTGGTTTTCCCCATCTGCGCAAGGCCCATTGTATGTTCGGCTGGGACTGGGGGCCGAGACTGCCTGACGCAGGATTGTTTCGTGAGGTGTCGGTGCTGTCCGGCAAAAAAGCAAGGCTGGAACAGGTTTACATAACACAAAACTGGAGAGAACAGGAGAAGGGGAGCACAGCTGTATCCGACGAGAATGGAACGGATGATTCGGTTGACATAACTTACAACGTTACCCTGGAGGAGTTTACACAGGAGAAAAGCCGCGAAATCAGAACGGCCCTCTACGATCCTGACGGTGCGCTGATTGAAGAGAAATCTGTCAGGTTTTCGGCGGATGGCAGAGAGGACGAGAAGGTGCAGACCGGGCACAAAGCAGCGGACGGCAGAGAGGATGAGAAGGCGCAGATCGGGCATGAAGCGGCGGAGGGCTGGGATACGATTACCGTGCGCAGCCCGAAGCGCTGGTGGCCCCACGGCTTTGGCGAACAGCCCCTTTACCGGGCGGAAGTGACTCTTGTGGGAGAAGATGGAGAAGTACTGGACTGTTGGAGCTGCAGAATCGGTCTGCGCACCATGACGATAAACCGGGATAAGGATCAGTGGGGAGAGTGCTTTGCCCATGAGGTCAACGGTGTTAAAATTTTTGCCATGGGAGCGGATTATATTCCGGAAGATAATATTTTGTCCCGTACGGCGCCGGAGCGTACCCGCCGCCTTCTGGAGGATGCCGTGGCGGCCAATCACAACTGTATCCGTGTCTGGGGCGGCGGTTATTACCCGGAGGACTGGTTTTTTGATATCTGTGACGAGCTGGGACTGATTGTGTGGCAGGACTTCATGTTTGCCTGCGCGGATTATGAGCTGGACGCGGATTTCGAGCGGAATATCAGTGCGGAAATCCGGGATAATGTGCGCAGAATCCGACACCATGCCTGCCTTGGTCTGTGGTGTGGGAACAATGAGATGGAGACCCAGACGCTTGACGGGGCGTGGAAGCCGTCTGTCAAGCAGAAATGCGACTATATCAAGATATTTGAATACATTATTCCGAAAATTCTGGAAGAGGAAGATCCGGAAACCTTTTACTGGCCTTCCTCGCCTTCCTCGGGAGGAAATTACGATGATCCCTGGGATGAGAACCGGGGCGATACCCATTACTGGGCGGTGTGGCACGGAAACAAACCCTTTACGGACTACAGGAATTATTATTTCCGTTATATGTCCGAGTTCGGGTTCCAGTCCTTTCCCTGCTTAAAGACGGTGGAAGCCTTTACCGCGCCAAAGGACCGCAATATTTTTTCCCGCGTTATGGAGATGCATCAGCGCAATACGGCCGCCAACGGCAAAATTATGTCCTATCTTTCCGCAACCTATCTCTATCCCACGGATTTTGAGATTCTTTTGTATGCGTCCCAGCTTTTGCAGGCGGAGGCCATTCGTTACGGGATTGAGCATTTCAGAAGAAACCGGGGTCGATGCATGGGGGCGGTGGTATGGCAGCTAAACGATATCTGGCCGGTGGCGTCCTGGTCCAGCATCGACTATTTCGGCAGATGGAAAGCGCTTCACTATGCGGAGAAGAGAGCGTTTGCACCGGTGATGATTTCCTGTGAGGAGACAGGAGAGCTGTCTGAGAGACCTTTTTGCGTGGCCCAGCCTGCTCCCATCGAGAAGTCGGCAAGACTCCATGTGGCCAACGAAACCATGGAAAGGGTGTGCGGTCTGGTCAGATGGGCCCTGCGGCGCTCTTCGGGAGAAGTGATTGTAGACGGCGCGCAGGAAGTGAGCGTGGAATCGCTGTCAGGGCAGTGGCTTTCCAGAATGGATTTTTCAGAGTACGACGAGTTGGAGGTTTACATAAGTTATTCGTTTGAACAGAACGGCGTTGTGGTATCGGAAAATACCAGCCTGTTTACGGCACCCAAGCATTTTCGGTTTCAGGATCCGGGGCTGAGCCTTCGAAGAGAGGGCGATACGCTGATTGTCAGGGCGCGGGCATATGCCCAGAAGGTGGCTGTGGAAGGGACGGATGGAGATGTGAAGCTGTCTGATAATTTCTTCGATATGAATCCGGGAGAGCGCAGCATTAAGATTCTGGAGGGAGACGCTTCGGAATTTACGGTTAAATCCGTGTATCAGATCCGCTGAATAATTTTTGAAATAATTTTGATTTTTCTCTTATCCGCCGTGATTGCAGGCCGGGCGTTTTATCCGCCTTGCCGAATTTTGTAAGCGTGTCTTGTGCCACGGTGTTTTCGATGCAGCGATATTTTTTTGCATGGCTCAGCGCCACGCTCAACACACGCTTTACAATCAAGGCAGTAGAGGCTTTACAGCCTTTTTCGTGGAAAATATTGCCATGCGTTAATCCCCCGCTTTCGTCGGGGTCTTGGCGGGGTGCTTTGCCCGGCTGTACCAATCCCGGATGGCGGCTGCCTCCTGTCAGCCGCCGCGCCTGTCAGCGTTACCGCGTCATTCTTTTGGAGATAAAAGAACGGCGGTTTTTCTTGCCGCTGGGCAGATAAAATGTAAATGCAATTCCGCTCGTTCTCTATATATTAAAGTCAGCTTACAATCAGGTGAATTTCCCTTTACATTTTTGCACTTACTGTGCGCTGATTGTATCAACGATGGACATATTTCGTATTCTTTTGATCGGCCCATGTACCGCTGCAGCAACCGAGAAAAGTACAATCAAAACAATTACTATCAGTTTTCCCCACGGGAGCAACCACGGGTCGCCCCATTGACGGCTTATCAACAAATCAAACAGGAACTTGTTGCAGACCACTCCCAGGGCAGCGCCCACGATACTTCCTGCGATTGCATAGGTAGCCGCCTCCGCAATAATCATTTTGGAGAGTTGACGGTCGCTTAGGCCGATGGCCCGAAACGCTCCATATTGCTTTGTGCGCGCCGCAACACTCATAGCGATGCTGTTGATGATATTGAAAACTGTAATCAGAGCAATCAGAGCCAAAAAACCGTAGAGGAATAACCAGACGCAATAGTAGATGCTCAAAGTGCTGCTGTTATCCAGCCGTTTGTCAACAAAGGAATAGCCTGCTCCATAGGTACGGTGTATGGCATTTACCTCTGCATCCGTAGCGCGATTTGTCAGCTGCATATCAATGACCGTATAATCTGACTGACCCGTTAATTGCCGGAATGTATCTTCGGAGCAAATGATCGTTCTGACATCAGCGGAATTGTAGAACGGACTATCAGAGAGCATCCCTGTAATTTCTATTTCTGCCGTTTGTCCATTAAGGTTTAACGATACCGTATCACCAATTTGGATGGTGTTCTGTGGCTCATACACGATCAGTCCAGTATTCAGCTCATTTTGCACCGTATCCAAAGAACCGCCCAGCATATAACTCTTTGCCCAATCAAATTGCTTTTGCTCATAAGAAATCAAATCTGCATGCTGCTCCTGCCCATTGGCCGTAATTGGCACATTATACGCAAACATCCGGCCATACGCTGACTGGACAGCCGCATTATTTTTCAATTCATCAAGATAAGCCCGATTGACAGAGCAAGCATTATCCGGGCTTACGATAGATATATCCGGTGTCCACGGGTGTAAAGGCCGCAGAGTATGGTTTATAAACTCAATGGTAACAGAAAAAGCAAGGAAAAGAACAATGCTAAGTCCAAAGGAGCCGACCATCAGGATAAAATTCTTGCGGCTGGATTTTGCATGGTGAATACCAAGCGCGGCATCAACTTTGAACAGGCCTGTATTGGCTGCTTTCTTGACTGGCTGGGTATCATTTGCATTGCCGGAAACCGCAGACAGTGGAGAAACCTTTGCGGCTCTCTTTGCGGGGATACGAGCGGCCAAGAGTACAGTCAACAGCCCGACAGCCACACCTGCAATGATACTTGGAAAACTTGTGCTGAAAAGAGGCATCGCTCCAAAGTATTCCGGGCTTAAAAGCCGCAGGATAAAGCAAAGTATCCATATTACAACAACGCCGATCACAACACCGACAGGAATTGCGGTTTTGCACCAGGTAAGGGCCTCTTTGCGTACCAGCCGCATAACCTGTTTAGGCGTTGCTCCAACACAGCGCATCAATCCATAAAATTCTGTACGCTGTGCTACATTACTGTTCAGACTGCCTGCAATCATCATAATACCCGCAAACAGAACGAGTACAAACAGGATAGCGGCGGCAGCGTAGACCTGTATCATAAAGGAACTTGTACTTTGGCCCAGCAGACCAAGCAGCTTCGTGTTTTCGGAAACCTGTTCGTTTGATAAGCCGCATTGAGACTTCAAATTCTCAATTTTACTCTGCAGGTTCACGGTACTGGTAAACTGAACATAGTAAACAGTGGGATAATCGGTTAGTCCGTCGCTCCCGTTTGTCAAATAAATGTCATACAGCTTTTCCGTTGTTAAAAATACGCCGTAGGTATCACTGCTCATTAGATTGGCGGTATTTTCCACAAAGCCTGACAATGTAAATATCAGTTTGAGGCCAGCGGGAGTATTGATCGTAATTTCATCCCCAATATGCAGGTCAAGCATATCCTTGGCGCTTTCTGTCACCATCGCTTCAGTATCAGTTTTTGGGAAAGTTCCCTCGGAAAGCATATTGGGAAATATCTTTGCAAATAGACGATCATTGCTGCCGCAAAGGACAACTTCGGTTTCCGCTAAGAGGTACCCTTGTTTTCCCTCATAGTTAAGCACATTATATGGGGCAAATGCAGCAACATCAGGCCGTGCCGCTATGACCGCCGCATCTTCGCTGCTAATATTTTGAATGCCAATATGCCAGTTGCCGGTTTCCGCCTGCGTCTTGAGAATCTGACTGCGGATAAACATATCTGCCATGCCGAAAATAGTTGTTACCAAAAATACAGCCAGAGCAATACAGACGATAGACATTCTGTTTTGCTTTTTATGCACCTTTGCGGATATGGGAACGAGATCAAGATAACGCTTCATCCGATTTCCCTCCCAAATCCGTAGGAACGCCATCTGTTACCCGGAAAACCCGGTCTACGGAAGCTGTCAGGCTTTCGGTAATCCAGGAGCAAAGAGAACGTAATATTGTGCTCCACGTTCGGTTCAGAAACGAGCTGAAAGGACTGGAAGATAAAACCGATATTGCGCCGCCGAAAAATCGTGCGCTTTTCCTCTTTCATGGAGAATAGATTTTGCCCATCCATGAGAACACTCCCGGAAGTCGGTGTGTCCAGAGCGCCGATGCAGTTCAGCAGGGTACTTTTCCCAAAGCCGGACTCTCCGACCACAGCGGCAAACTCTCCCTTGTTCAATGAAAAAGAAACATTTTTTAGAGCGTCTACTTTGGCCTCGCCCTTGCCATAGGTTTTACACAAATTTTGTATTTTTAGAATTTCCATAGGATTATTAACCTCCTTCACCAAAAAGATAGCAGATACAGCTTACAATCAGATGAATTTCAGCTTACAATTCCGTAAGGAAAGAAATTGTAAATGTCCATGTAATAATATTATGTAAACCAAATGATGTTATACTCCCCCAAAAAAGGCGATGTATACCGACCGCGCCATTATAAAATAGATAGATCGTCAAGAAAAATATGAATGAGATCACCTATGAATATAAGGACGGTAAAAATATTCTGAAAATATGCAAGGAGATATAGCATCTATGTCGCAGCAGCAGGATCATAAGAATCTGTACAGAGAAATCGTAACCAATCTGCTGGAGGGCGTTATGGTAATCAGCATGAAGGGAAAGACCACCATGTAAAATCCGGCGACGGAGCAGATGCTGGGTCTTACCCAGGAGGATATGGGGGATTCCTTTGTTAACGTATTTCTTACCAGAGAGGCGGCGGGGATTTCTACGACTTCTTTCTGGTGGATCAGGATCATCTGGCGTTAGTGATTGCGGACGCTCATGGTTTAACATTTACATATATTGATTGATTAAGACATAAGACAACATTTTAGAGGATTCTTATGAGTGTATCATTACAAATCTGCTAAAGGAAGATTTTCCGGCAGATGAGGTGAAAAAGCCACCTCCAAAATGTAATACATTCAAGAGGCTTCGCCGCAAACTCTTGTATTCTTGTCAAGAGCTTTTTCTAAAAAGATACAAAAAAGGGCAGGGTACATATTTTTACATACCTTGCTCTGTATAGAACGTCCTTGCTAATACCTTAACTAAATGACATTGAAGCTGTTAAAGCGTCTGGCAGATGGAATGGGAATGACTTTAAATTGGAGTTTGTCCACAAGAGTTCGGTGAAAGGATGAAACAGCAGAAAAGCCCCCGGAATACATTTCACGATTCCGGGAGCTTTCCTGTTATTAGGGGAGGATAAGTATTACTTATCTTTAGCGTATTATCATTGTTGCCCAATTTTGGCAGGTTATACATAAAATATAAATAATTTTACTTTTTTTCTAAATTGGTATATACTTAAGGAAAAATGCGAAGACGCATCAGTTCGGTGCATGGAACAGGACAGGCATTGAACCAAATTACAAGATAAGGGTGGTACGGAATTATGGCTTTATTACAACAGTGGCGCGATATGGCGTATTCAGAGACGGCAAATAAAGGAGACTTACAGAGACTCTGGTCTGCTTATTTTCAGAAGGAAAAGGAAATCTATGCCCAGCTTTTAAAGACCCCGGACAAGGCGGTGAAGGGTACGGTTAAGGAGCTTGCGGATAAGTATGAAGTCGATCTGATGACCATGGTTGGATTTCTGGACGGCATTAACGACAGCCTGAAAAAGGCGAACCCCATCGAGGAGATGGAGGAGGACACCAAGGTAAGTCTTGGCTTTGACAAGGAGCTGCTTTACAAAAATATGGTGGCGGCAGGCGCGGACTGGCTTTATGAGCTGGAAGAGTGGAACGATATTTTTGACGAGGACAAGAGAAAGGCTCTTTACAGAGAACAGAAGGAATCCACGACGGTTCACAAAGATAAGAAGATTTATCCCAACGATCCCTGTCCCTGCGGCAGCGGCAAGAAGTATAAGAAGTGCTGCGGGAAAAATGCCTGAAATTTCCCTTTACTTTTAGAAGGATTGCGCATACAATAAAAATATGATTTTAGGATAGAGCAGAACACGTTGACGAGAAGAGTAGAATGTGGAAAGTAACAGAGAGAAGCGCCGTGAGCTGAAAGCGCTTTTGCCGGAAACATTTGAAAACCGACTCCGAGTGGCTTTAATACAGCCCGCTGACTTACGTTACAGTCAAACGAGAGGTTTCGGCAGGCCGCTTTGCGGCAGACGGAGCAAGAGAGGTGGAACCGCGTAACATTACGTCCTCTGCATTGCCATAGCGGCATTGCAGGGGACTTTCTGCGCGTACAGGCAGAGTCAGAAAGTGGCACAGACAGGAGTCGTGCCTGTGTTTTATGCCTCATTATATGCGTACAAGCCGAATCGGAACATGAAAAGGAGGAGACACAATGACAACTACGGAATGGAAGGATATGGCGACAGATGTAAAGAATCGGACGCTTGCCGCGGCAAATGATGAGTTTACCCTTACGAAACTGAACTTCTGCCTGATCGGAGCGATTTGTTTTCTGGCGGGAATCTGTATCGGGATGCTTGCCGCACCGCTTTCGCAGGGTGTTCATGTTTTATCCCATAATGTGAACAACGGCAGCGGAAACGGAAGCAAGAACGGGAATAACTATGGCAATCAGTATGGGGATGACGAAGAAGGAGGTAAATCATGAAAATCACACTGAAAGATGGCTCTTTTAAAGAGTATGCACAGGCAATGAGTATTTACGACATTGCGCTTGATATCTCGGAAGGACTTGCCCGCGCGGCCTGCGCCGGGGAGGTGGACGGAGAGGTGAAGGATCTGCGGACCGTCATTGACGCAGACTGCAGCCTGAATATTTTAACGGTCAATGACCCGGAAGGGCTGCGGGTTGTCAGACATACGGCATCCCATGTTCTGGCGGAGGCAGTGAAACGTCTTTTCCCGGAGGCAAAGGTGACAATCGGGCCGGCAATCGAAGAGGGCTTTTATTATGATTTTGACGCCGCGCCTTTTTCCAGAGAGGATCTGGATAAGCTGGAAGCGGAGATGAAGAAGATTATCAAGGAAGGGCACAAGCTGGAACGGTTTACGCTTTCCAGAGAAGAAGCCATTAAATATATGGAAGAGAGGAACGAGCCCTACAAGGTGGAGCTGATTCAGGATCTGCCGGAGGATGCGGAGATTTCTTTCTACGATCAGGGCGGCTTTGTGGATCTGTGCGCAGGCCCTCATCTGATGAGCACGAAAAATATTAAGGCATACAAGCTGATTTCCTCCTCCATGGCATACTGGCGGGGCGATTCCGAAAAGGCGCAGTTACAGCGTATCTACGGTACGGCTTTTTCAAAAAAGGAAGAGCTTGCGGCATATCTGGAGCATCTGGAGGATATCAAGCGCCGCGACCACAATAAGCTTGGC
>ERZ779632.248-NODE-248-length-34984-cov-15.465831_pt1 | contig 34984 bp, 33 predicted proteins | sample MGYA00514194_ERZ779632 | MGnify/ENA primary metagenome ERZ779632 (study PRJEB29562, sample SAMEA4376704) | mouse gut metagenome | isolation source: Cecum | study: EMG produced TPA metagenomics assembly of the A DSS colitis mouse model was used to assess the... | reverse complement strand
TCCAGTTGGGCGAACACGATGCAGATGTTCAGCATAGCCCGGCCCATGGGTGTGGAGGTATCAAATTTTTCCGTGGAGGAAACGAACTCCACGTTGTATTCCTGGAACAGCTCCATCATGGTGGCGAAGTCCAGAATAGAGCGGCTGATCCTGTCCAACTTATAAACTACCACCCGGCGAATTAAGCCCTGCCTGATGTCGGCCATTAACTCCTGGAAATGTGGACGGTCTGTGTTCTTTCCGGAAAATCCTTTATCTTGGTAGTCCTTAAAATTCCCACCCCTTAACTCATATTTGCAAAACTCAATTTGACTTTCAATGCTGATACTGTCCTTGCGGTCTACAGACTGTCTGGCGTAGATAGCGTCGATACGGTTTTCCATGATAGCTCCTTTCCTGTCGGGAAATGGAGCTGTCAACCTTTACAAGTATATTATACCAAAGACAGCCCCAGGGCACAAGGATGTGGGGAAACGCAGAAAGGCAGCACCCGAACAAGTGCTGCCCTTCAACCTTGCCCCACTTCTGGTCACGGTGGCCAGAAGTCCAGCGAGGATAAATCCATTTCGATCTATGATTGCGCCGAATTTGCCACGCGCCCCGGCACAGGGGAGCATCCCAGGCCGCCGGCGGCTCCGGCTGTCATAACTCCGCAATAATGCGAAGCTCCCCCGCAAGTCTATGGGAGGGCGTGAGCAAGTTTCATTGTCCCCCGCGCTGTCGTCGCGCCCGGCTTGCCGGGGCCGGGTCAAAGGCTTGCGTTAATCGCTTGGCCTGCTTTTGTCACCTCCTCAAGCGGGCTGTCCTGGCGGCGCGCCTTTCGTCGCTCATCACACGGGTTTTGTGCCTGGAATACTGTATATTCAGTTGTCCTTGAAAGAGTGTATAAGCCTCCTTACCTATCAGGCGGAAAAAGGGCCGTTTGTTGCTCCCTACCTGTAAAAATTTTTCAGAATTTCAGAGAGATTTTTCAAGCCCCGGCGGATACTGTCGCAAATGGAGCTTTCCACCACATTTTCGGCCCTGGCAATCTCGGATTTTTTCTTGCCCAGAATGTAGTGGGCGTACACTCTCCGGGCCTGGATGGGCGGGAGCTGGTCAAGGGCGGCATAGAGGATAGAGCGGTTTTCCTGGTTCAGAATGATCTCCTCCGGGGTTAGGGGCGGGAACATCACATCCGGCTCAAAGCCGGGGCCAACGTCCAGGGAGCACTCATTATGCTCCCTCTTGCGGCGCTTGTAGCTGTCACACTGACGGCCCCCGGTGGAGAGAACGACGGCGATTTCGTCGGAGACTTCCAGGGTGATATTTTCGGTCAGGTGGGGATAGTAGCGGTTCAATTTGATGGTTGTCATATGTAACCTCCATTTCGATGTTGGCGGAAAGGGACAGATCGAAATGGAGGGGTGGGGAGCGGCAGCGGACCTCTGGACACGGTGACCAGAAGCGCCGGGATAAAAAAACGTCCGCATAGCGCAAGGCTATACGGACGTGCCGGGGCGACAGGTTATTACAATTTTCGCAGTTAGGGATAGGGCTACCCGTCAGAGGAGGAGGGCTTTTTTTGACAGGCCAGGGGAGCGGACAATATAGAAAGACACGGCGTAACCTCCTTAACGGTTGCCGTGTCTTTTCTAAAGAGAAAAGCCGATAACCGCATTTGTGATCTGCGTGTTATCGGCTCTGCGTCTGTGCGTCTGGCTCTTTAGATAACTGTTATCATTCTATTGCTACGAGGTCTGTTCTTTCATAGCGATTATGCCCTTGTAGTTGCTTTTTGTATTTCCAACACTTAATTGCTTCCTCCAAAGATTTTCCTTTATTGTCTGCAAAAAAATCTCGAATATAAGTATTATACTCGAACTGCTTATCAATTTTTGTTTTCCCCTTTTTCTTATCCTCAAGAATTTGGTAATAAGCGGCAATCGCTTCTTTATAAGTTTTGCCTGTATTATTTTTTAACCATTTTTGAAAAGCTACATTGAATGAAAAACTATTTCCAATATGTTCTCTAAAAAATATTCTATGCTTCTCTGAGCAAACAAAGTTTGCTTCAATTTTTGCATCTTCGCTAAGGACAGATATTGCCGTTCCTTTTTTTCTTTCCGATGAAACAGGCAATATTTTTCCCGTCTCAAGAAAGTATGCAATCCTGTCTGCTATTTCTATTTTTCCGCCTGAAACAGGAATACCGTTTTCTCTGCAAAAATTTACTAATTCCTCTTTCAAATAATAGTAATCACGAAATGTCTTGCTGTCTAAATTTCTATCTAAAACGGGCCTGTCATTCATATATGCTCCTTTTTTACTACACATCAGACTGGTGATTTTTCATTCTGTGTAACTGAAATTTGTCTCCCATACTTTTTTATCAAGCGGCGCTCTGCACCCCAACGATGCCGCCACCTTCTGAAGCATCTTTTTCGCAAGGGTTTTGTGCATTAATCCAATTATCAAGCGCATAGGGAGCGAAAAATATTCCGGGCCGGTAAATTTTTTCGCCTCCTCACGGAGAAAGCCGTCTCCCTCCGCAAACAGTTTGCCCATGGCCTGGTACGGTTTCGTAATTTGGACCTGTTTTTCTTCATCCAAAAATCGGATTGCGAAATTATCTCCCTTCACCAGGCAACCACCATATCGAACGCCCAGATATTCCGGCAATTTTGCCAGGAACGCCTCGCCGCAGCGAAGCTGGCACCCCTCCGCAAAACCACTCTGTAAAAGGAAAGAGAGCCTTGTACGCGCATCCTTTTCGGGGAGGGTTTCCAAAAATTCCAGAAGAAGCCCGGGCACACACTCTACGTATAATGGCAACGCAATGAGAATCTCATCATTTTTGATATAAGCGTCACGAATGATGTCCCATGTTTTTCGCTTGGAAATTGCATATGTTTCAAAGGTATTCCCCTTTTCTGATAGCCCTTTTGCAAAGGCGGCAATGATCTTATCCGTGTTGCTGTATTTCTGCACCCGTGGACTTCCGTTGATAATTACAACATGCATGAGACCGCCTCCTTTCCCCTGCTTTCAGAAAAGACGCCCAGGGAATGCCTCTCGAAATTCAGCGCCGTACGCTGACACCACCGCTCCAGGTAAGCCTGGTCGCCGTCTCCGGTATAGATGATTCCAAAATCGGGCTGGTGGTTATAGCGCATGACGTGACGCATCTGCCCGTCCTTGAACTTCAGATACATGGTGGCCAGGGGCAGAATTCTGTCCACAATGTTTTTGGTCTGCCAGGAGACAAATCCAAAGCGGGTATCTGAAATCAGCCAAACCTGGTCAGCTTTGTTTATCTTTCTCAAAATCGGTTCGTAATCGTCCTGAATGGCACAAACTCCCGGTGTTTTCAGCCAGCAGTAATTACATCCAACGCAGTGAGAAATGTGCATCCCGGTGGTGTCGATCAACTCAAACCCGGCCGCGTTTTTCCCTATGCGAAGCAATTCCCCTGAAATTACTTTTCCTATATGATTTGTTGTTGTATCAATCATCAAAACCACTTTATACTTCCTCCATTATTTCTATAAGATTTGATTTGTCACTTCGTTAATCAACTCTGCATTTTTGCTTCAAACCTTTTAATCACTGTTACCTGCAAGCCCTTTGCATGAATCAAGCTTTCCTGTCTGCACTTCGGACAGTAAAGCGGAAAATTTTTCAACTCTGTATCTGCCCGTATCTGTAATCTTGTTTTATTTCCACATACAGGACACAATATCCAATTTTCACTTTTTCTCATTTTCATTTCTTGCTTCCTTACCGAAAATAATTGTGTTGTTTTTTCATAATGAGCCTCTTTCTTTTATCAGATACATGATCCCAAAATAAGCATTAGACAATGTGTTTATACAATATGTTTCGTCATAAACCATTGCATTGTTGGCAAGCAGACTATCCCCCCGCCCTTTCCCTATCCAGGGAAAGGGGGCGGCTCTGGAGGATATATCCCCCGTCGCGCCTTGGGAGGTAGCACAACCGGGACAGCCTGTCAAGGGTGCGGAGCACCGCCGCGCAGCGGCGGCTTTGCCCTTGACAGGCAGCCCCGGCTGTGCTATGGGTGGCGCGGCGACGGGGGATAATCCAGCAGAGCCTCCGTGGATGGAACGGGGAAAATAGGCGGGGGTACTTCTGGTCACGGTGACCAGAGGATAGACAAAAACACCGCTCCGTTTTTTAGCGGAAGCGGTGCTTTGTGTAAGGTTGACAGCCCATTTAGTTTGTTGTGCTTCTGTATGCTCTTGTTAAGGGAAGATAGCCTGTCCAAAGCAGTAATTCAAGCCTGCGCATGATTTCATGATTTGCGTCTCACCATGAGATTTGATTCTGTAGATCGCAGAACTCCCCGACTGGCCCTTGCGGAGTGCCCCCTTACCCACAAAAACCGCCGCCGGACGCTGGCTGTCAAGGCTGGGCCGGGCCAACGGCCCGGTCCACAACGCTTGGCCTTGACTGACAGGGACCGGGGGCGTACCCTCTCCGGGAAGGGGGCACGCCGCTTTACAGCGCATCCTTGACCAGCCGCCACGCTTTCTGAACCAAATCCGCCGCCATCAGGATATCGAACTCGGAGATGTATTTCAGCGTATTGGCCCACCGGGCGATTTGATTCACATTGGAGCCAATAGCGGACAGCTCACGCAATAAGGCGGCGTAGGTTTCCGGCGGTCTGGCCTTGATCTCCGTGCCCATAATCGCCTTGCGAAGTATGGCGCTGGAAGATAGGCCGGATATCGCGCATTGCTTCATGAGTTGGGCATATTCTTCATCGTTCAGCCATAGGCCGACGAAGTGTTCCCGCTTTCTCATGGCATCCTCTTAATATGTCTCATGACGAGACATATTTTTGGGGGATGGGGGTTTAAGGGGGCGGTGCCCCCTAACAAGTGGTCGTTTGTGTTTAACAAATGACATACTTGCTGGGACAGCGCCGCCAGCGGCGCTGTCTGCGTGCTGTAAGTAGGTTGGGGCCGGTGGCAATGGCGGTGAAGTCGGTTGCGGGTGGTTAGGATTGATGGATGGATTGATATAGCTGAACTCAGTATAGTTCTTATCAGTATAATTTCCGTCCCCTTTGGGGAAGTCCAGACGTTTCAAAATGGGCGGGCTACAGGTCGGCTTTTCCGACTTCTGGAGGTCGGATGCTTCGGGGGAAATGCTGTCGCTTCCTGTGTCCTCGCCGCTGTCAGCGTCAGCGGTGGAAATCTTTTTCACATATATTTTGGCGGGTTTACCCTGGCCCTGCTTCACCCGCTCAATCAGGTCATACTGCTCCAGTTCGGCCAGCAGACGGACAGCTTTGTTGTGCCCGCAGGAAAGGGTGGTTTGGATTTCTTCCAGGGTGAAGTAGATGAAGGCGCGGCCCTCCGTGTCCTGCCAGCCGTTTTGATGGGACAGGCCCATACGATCCAGCATAAGGCCGTACAGCAGTTTGGAATCGGTGGAGAGGGTGCAAAACCGCTCGTCCCTTACCAAAATGCGAGGGATGCGGAAGAAGCTGAAATCGGTGGTTTCTCCGTTGTGGAAGTAACTAGGGTTAGAATTGTTTGACATGAAAATCCTCCTTAAAATGTGAAAAGACCGCGACCGTAAATTGCGGCCTTTTCTGATTATAGCATCATAGGGACAGGGGCAATAGTAGTCCACTGTTTCTCTAAAAAATTTGTCGCCTTTAAGGAACCTACATGATATAATAGTCAAAAGAATCTTATTATAAATAGAAGGGTGTCAGGCATGGGAGAATATGTATCTCTTAAAATTGGCGCTTATGATTACCTGTCATGCAAAAATTCGTTTGGTGATTTGCTACTGTTTTTTACTGAGGATGATCTCATTATTGATGTTGAAATGCTCGATGGTGAAGAATATAAAACCTATTGCTTTTCAACGACTGTAGAAAAAGCTAAAAAGTGCTTAGACTGTCTAGGGCACACCTTAAGCAGAGCAAGAGCAGGTTTTGAGTGCGATAAAGCTGATAAAATTGAATTTGCACAATACGAGAATGAAACGTCATATGAAATTGAATTAAGAAAACACTTCACTTTTGAAAATTGGTTGACAGCAGCAAGAAAGTTTGCCTGGCTTCTGTCGAATGATAAGTATGATGAGGAAGCGTACAATTATCCGCTGATTGAAAAAGAACGTACCCAGAACCAAACCATATCAGAAAGGATTGTCTTGGAATCATTGCCATTCGGCGAGGATTTTTTCGGTTTGAATTATTCGAATATTGACGTGTGGAGCATATTTAGAGCAATTCTAGATGCCTTTGATCCTGAAACACAGATAAAATTGGATTATTCAAACCTTTTTTATGGCGGCTGGTGCAATGAAATTCCAGAACCAGAGGATTACTCAGTCCCCCAAACGATAATCTTAACCGAAGGTAAATACGATGCTGAAGTCATATCAAGTTCCATTAAAATACTCTATCCTTATATGGCAAAGTTTTATTCTTTTATTAACTTTTCTGACTATAAAGTACAAGGTAGCACCAATTTCCTAACACATTATTTCAAAGTATTTATTGCCTCTGGCATTCAAAACCGAGTTATTGCATTATACGATAATGATTCTGCTGGCCTTTCTGAACTGGTTGATCTTGAAAAAATGGTGCTTCCTAATAATTTTAGAGTGATGCATCTCCCTGATTTAGAACTTGCTAATGATTATCCGACACTAGGGCCAAGTGGAAAAGAAAACATGAATATCAATGGTAAAGCGTGTTCGATTGAACTGTTTCTCGGTCAAGATGTTTTAAGCGACAATGGGGAGTTTACTCCAATACAGTGGAAAGGCTTTATCGAAAAGGTGCAATCATACCAGGGGGAAATTATGCGCAAAGGATATGTTCAAGAAAAGTTTAGGGAAAAACTCACTAAAACTTTACACGATGATATAATCAATGAGTCTCAATGGATAGAAATGAAAAAACTTCTCACTGCAATATTTAGTGTTTTTGAGGATTAGACAGTAATTTTTATAAATCTCTTGCCGACGGCTTTCAAACCATTGGTATGACTAGGTTTCTTGAAGTCCTATAATTATACTCCGACCACGAGCAGGTTCATCGCATTTGATGAACCTGCTCTCTTTTTCTCCTGTTTTCTCTGCTATGCTCTTGTATTCTCTCTTTTGTGTTGAGCAAATGCTGTAAGAACACTCGCGCTCAATTATAGGCTTATAGGATTTTTTCAATTTTACCGATGAAGTGATAGTGGATTTCGATTTTCTGCCGGTATGGCCGGACGCTCCTATCTGCTGGATAAACTGCAATCCAGTCAATAAACTGTCCGACAATATCCCGCGTTAAAAACCTGATGTCGGCTTGACCTTCGACCTCCCTCTTAAAACGTGCGAGACCATCTTGGAATTTCTGGGCAGCCTCAAATTCTACTTGGATTTTTTGCTGTTCTTCTTTCAGTTGATCACGCTCCTTTTTGAATTGATTACTCAGCAGGACAAATGTTTCGTCATCTATCACCCCCTTCACCTTGTCCTCGTAAGCTGTGGCCAGACATTTTCTGAGTTCGTTCTGGCGCTTATCCATTTGCCATTGCTGCTCCATTAGGCGTTGGATGGTTTCCTGCGATTCTATTGATTTGGCAACAGCAATATTATCCCAGAAGCAATTGCTCTTTGCCGCTTGAATCAGCTTTCGTAGTTCATCAAGAACCTTATCACTAAGAAACTCCAAACGAATATAGTGGGTATTTGGACAAGTACCTCGATTGCCTACATAATTGGAGCAATTATAGTATTTAATGGATGGGTTTGCTTGATTAAAATGATAGTGGAGATTGCTCCCGCAGTCTCCACAGCGAAGAACCCCGGAAAACAGTGATTGCTTTCCGAGGTTCTTTCTCGCTTTATATAGGTTTTGCTTGTGCTGAATGTACTCCCAGAAAGAACGTTCGATGATCGCTTCGTGTATGCCTTGTAGGATAATCATATTCTCAACGGTATTCTCTCGACGTTTTTTATCTTTGTAGGAATTGCTGTAAGTTTTCAGATTTACAACATCGCCGCAGTATTCCCGGCTACGCAGAATCTTAGAAACAGTTGTGGAAGCCCAGCGGTATGGATCAACTGACGTTGGAATCCGCTTGCTCCCATGTTTCAAATGATAGTGGGCTGGGGTTAGGATTCTGTCAGACTCCAGCATCTTTGCGATTTGCTCAGGCCCATAGCCCAGGAAAGCAAGCCGGTATATGTGCTGGACTACCGTTGCTGCCTCATGATCAATTTTCCATAGCTCGCCTTTTTCCTTCGACCTCGTGTAACCATACACAGGCACACCAATCGGTACTCCTGCGGCAGCGCGGGTTTGATACATCAACCGCATCTTCCGACTGATATCCCTCGCGTACCATTCGTCCATGACACTATATAATGGCACAAAATCTGTGGAGTTGGTATCACTGTCAATCCCACCGCTGACCGCTATAAAACGCACATTATGCTGCGGAAAGAATTGTTCACTGATATGGACAAGACCACAAAAATCTACGGAGCTGCTGACGATAGGAAAGCACACTGTCAAAAGGATTTTATGCTTCAGAAGGAGCAGTATGCCAAGGTGGCATCGGTGGTGCTAATTTCAATGTATTAGACCACAAGCTTGGCAACCTACCGTTTATGGGCTGATTTTAATACTCCACGTGTTTCGATAAATTCTGTTTGCAATCAGCGAAATCAAATCAGCCTGTTCCTCAAAAGCAGCAACTTCCCCCTTTGTAGACGGCAAAGAACACCAGGGCTCAATGCACAGATAAAGGGCATCAGTTTTCGGCCAGTGCCACAGCCCCAGATAGTCCATTTGTGGGAACTTGATGGTAATGCTGTGGCCTCCTTCTTTATGCTCCAGCGTAACCTTATGTCCAGCGTTTTTCAGCACAATGGCATCCTGGTCAAAGAGGTCATGGGCCAGAAGCAAACAATTGGCTTTGTCCAACGAGAATGGTGTGTCGGTGCCATCCAAAAAACAATCCTCGGTGAAACCCACCCGCACAGGCTGACAGGAGGGATCGAAGCGCAGCCGGTAGTCCTCGAAACATTTTCCGCTTTGAAACGGAACCCGGAAGCCCGGGTGCGCACCCAGTCCAAAGTACATGATCCGCCCGTCCCGGTTTTCCACTTCATAGGTAATGACCAGCGTATTGCCCCGCAGTTCATAAATCACCCGAAAGGCAAAATGCCTGGGATACGCCGCCAGCGTCTCATCATTGTAGACAAGCTCCAGTACCAGCCGCTCCTCTGCCTTTTCCCTGAGCGTAAAGTCCTGATAGGGCGCGAAGCCGTGGATCTTCATATGGTGGAGCTCACCGTCCAGGTAATAGCTTTCATCGGTAAGCCGGGCCACATAGGGAAACAGATTGGGAGCTTGATCCGGCCAATAGGCCGGGTCCCCCTGCCATAGATATTCCCCGCCGTTTGCGACTTGAATCGACTGAAGCTCGGCGCCGTGTTCCGCAGCCTCAACCCGCAGAAACTCGTTTTTGATGATGTGCGTCATGCCCCGGCCATCCTTTCCAAGACCTCCTCGTAGCTGGGCACGCTGGAGATCCCGCCCGGGCGGGTGGTGGACAGCCCCGCGCTGGCGCAGGCGAACGCGGCCACCGACCGCAGTTCATCCTCGGTCAGTTCCCCCGGGGCTTTGCTGGTCTGCAAAAGCCGCCATACCGCGCTGCCGCCGAAAATATCCCCCGCCCCGGTGGTATCCACCACCCGGAGCCCGGACAGACCGGGCACCATGCCTTTAGCGAGACGGTTTTGGAAGATACAGCCCGCCGCGCCGCAGGTGACAAAAACAAGCTTTACGCCATATTCGTTCAGAATTAGCTCTGCGCCCTCCGCCGGGGATGCACCGAACAGGAATTCCACTTCCTCATCGCTGATTTTCACCACATCGGCCTGCTTCAATCCCCACAGGAGCTGTTCCCTAGCGTCGGCCAGATCGCTCCACAGCGGTTTGCGCAGGTTGGGGTCGTAGGTGATGAGCTTTCCGTGCTCCTTGGCGTAGGCCACCGCCTGCCGGGTGGCGGACCGCGCCGGTTCGTCCGTCAGGGACAGCGTTCCGAAGTGGAACACCTTCGCCTCCTCCACCAGGCTCAGATCCAGCTCGTCGAAGGTGATCTGGCTGTCCGCCCCCGGCTTTCGGGCAAAGGAAAACTCCCGGTCCCCGAGCTCATCCAGCGTCACGAACGCCAGCGTGGTGAACACATCAGGGCTGGCCACAATGCCTCTGGTTTCAATGCCGAGGTTTTGCAGGGTGGCGGTCAGCAGCTTTCCAAAGGCATCCGCGCCCACCTTCCCGGCCAGGGCCGTTTTGGCGCCGAATTTGGCCAGGGCCGCGAGAAAATTCGCGGGCGCGCCCCCAGGATGGGCGGCCATGGTTGGATAGCCAAACTCATCGGCGCTTTGGCTGGTGAAATCAATGAGCAGCTCGCCCCAAGCGACAACGTCTAACATGGCCCGCCTCACTTCGCCGCGGGGTACTCGTTGCACAGCAGCCGGTAGGGAGGCTCGTCCTCCTCGATCTCCGGGAAACGGCCCACGGGCGGGTTGAAGCGGTTGTCCGTGTTGTCGTCGTTGCACTGACTTACCTCGCCCAGCAGCACCGGGCCGCCGCCCTCCTCCACGGTGAAGTCGTGGTACAACCGCTGCTGAATGTGGATGCTCTCGCCGGGGGTGAGGCGGATTTGCGTCCCGGCGGGGACGGTGTAGGTCCGCCCGTCGGTGTGGACGGTGACATCGGAGGCGTAGTCGATCTCCTCATCCGGCAGGGAGTTGTACACCCGGATGAGCACATTCCCGCCGCCCCGGTTGATGATGTCCTCCGTCTTGTACCAGTGGAAGTGGTTGGGTGCGTACTGCCCTTCCTTCAGATACAGCAGCTTCTCCGCGTACACCTTGGGGTACTTGTCCGCCATGGCCCGGTTGCCGTTGCGGATGGTGATGAGGGAGAAGCCGAAGTGGTCGAAGTCCCCCTTGCCGTAGTCGGTGATATCCCAGCCCAGCATACACTCCCGGACCTCGTCGTACTCATGGCCCAGGGTCTGCCACTGCTCCGGGGTGAACTGGCAGAAGGGCGGCAGGGCGAAGCGGTACTGGGCGCACATGGCCTCCAGTTCCTTCAAAGCGGCATTGATTTCAGAGCGTTTCATAAGACATTTTCCTCTCTATGTTAAAATTTCCTTGTGATTCATGTCCTTGCTTTATCTCAATTCCTTATTATCGTAAAAGGTCTCTTGAATTTCATTTGCTCATTTGAACCCTTGATACAAATTCAGCCAGGGCGCGTGAAAAGGTATGTGGCCAAACTCCGACTGTTCGTACACCTCCGGCGGCGCGCCCTGACGGATGCGGATAAGCCGGGAGGCCAGGGAGAGGGAGTCGGCCAGGTTGATGGCCAGAATGACCAGCGCAATGCCCTTTTTCAACAGCTGCTCCAGCAGCTCCCAGATGTGGATGCGCATCTCCAGATCCGCCCCCTGAAAGGGCTGGACGCAGAACACCACTTTGGGGTTTTGGAGCAGGACGCGCTGGTACACCAGATCGTATTTCTGCCGGACGGACAGCTGCTCCGGCAAATGCCGGAACACCTCATCCCCCAACACCTCCGCGCAGGCTTGGCGCAGGCCCTTTTGCACCTGGGTGCTACGCCACAGCTCCGGCAGGCGGTGATCCAGGGTGATACCCACATTGTCCAAGCAGCTCAGCTGGGGGAAGACCATGGAGCGGTCCGGCCGCTCCCGGATGACGGCGATCCGGCGATCCAGCCCCGGCACATAGGGCACGCTGTCCAGGTAAATACAGCCCGCCTCTATGGGGATTTCCCCATGGAACAAACTGATAAGATCCTGGAATACCCGGTTTTGCAGGTCCTGAAGCACAACGCATTCCCCCGGAGCCACAGAAAAAGACAGTCCTTCCGCCGCACCGCCGGACATCCCCTCCACCCGCAGCACCGGGGGCCGCTCCTCCCTGCCCTGCTGGCGGTGGAGCTGGCGGCGGACCATATCATCGTAAGAGCCGATGATGGACAGGTTCATGGCCTCGTGCTCCAGTACCTTGGTGATGCGCCCGTTGGAAAACAGGGCGGTTCTATCGCAGATGCGGGCCAGCTCCTCGTAGTGAAAGCCCAGGTACAAAAAGGAGATTCCCTCTTTGGCGTAGCGCCGGAGGATCTGGTGGAGCCGGGACAGCTCCGAATCGCTGATAAATGTGCTTACCTCCCGGAGGATAACCAGGCGGCAACCCGCCACGATGGCCTTCACCAACTCCACGAGGAACCGCTGAAAGTGGGTCAGATCCCCCACGTAGGCGTCGGTAGAGATACCCGCGTCCAAACGGTCCAGGACAGGCTGGAGCTGCTGGCGCAATATCCTGGGCCGGATCAGCCAGGTGCGGAAGGCGGGCCGGAGCACAAATATGTTGTCCGCCACGGTCAGTCCCTCCACAAGGCAGCTGTCGCTCTGGATGACGCCGATCTGGTTATATCTGGGGGCGGGAGCGCACCAGGAATTAAGCAGCTCTTCCCGGTAGTAGATGCTTCCTGTCTGGAGGGGGAGATTGCGGCGGAGCAGCTCGGTGAGGGCGGTCATGCTGTGGCCGCAGTTCAGAGGGATGAGGCCCATGATCTCCCCGGCAAAAATATTGAGGCTGAAGTCCCGCAGGGGCGTGTTCCCCTGCTCCTGATAGGTGACATGGGACAGGCGCAGCACCTCTTCCCTCATCCCAGCACCCCCGGATTTTTCACATCCCAGTCATTGCTGATACAGGGCAGGGTGATCTCCACCGTAGTGCCCATGCCGATCATAGAGTACACATGCAGCCCGCACTCCTCCCCAAACAGCAGGCGGATGCGGTTGTCCACGTTGACCAAAGCCACGCCGCCCTGGCCCTCGTCCTCCTTGGGCTGGGAGTTGGCCAGGCCGCCCTTCCCCAGCCGCCCGTTGAGCCTGCCCAGGGTCTCCTCGTCCATGCCCACGCCGTCGTCCGACACACTGATGAGCAGCCGCTTTTTTGTGCGCTGGAGACGGATGGTCAGATGGCCGGCACCGATTTTCAACTCGGTGCCGTGGATGATGCTGTTTTCCAGAATGGGCTGGAGGGTTAGCTTGGGCAGGCGGAACTGGTAGAGCTCCTCCCGGTCCTCGGGGGCGCACTGTATGTCCAGGTGCAGCCTGCTGCCAAAGCGGTACTGCTGGATGCGGAAGTAGGTTTCACAGTTTTGCAGCTCCTCCTCCACGGTCACCAGGTTTTCCACCTTGCTGATGGTGTATCGGAAAAAGGTGGCCAGCGCCTCGGTCATGTCGGCCACGCTGTCCAGCTGGGCCAGCATGGCCTCGCTGCGGATGCTCTCCAGGGTGTTGTAGAGAAAGTGGGGATTGATCTGGTTTTGCAGGGCCAGATACTGGGCCTGGCGTTTGTTCAGGCTGAACACCTTGGCGGGGTCCAGCACCTGGCGCATCTGCTGGAGCATCTGCTCCTCCGCCGGAGACAGGGCGCAGTCCAGTACGGCCTGCTCCTCCTTCCCCCCGGCATATCCCTCCATGAGAAGGCGCAGAGCCTGCTCCCGCCGCCGGAAGGGAGCTCCAATCCAAAAATACGCCGCGGCCGCCGCCGCCAGCAGGACGGTCAGGGACAGCGCCAGCAGCGCCACAGGCGGGTTTCCCTGGGCGGCCCGAACCAGCGCCGCCGTCAGCAGCGCCGCCAGCAGGACGAACACCGTCCGCGCCAGCATCCTGGCCCGGCAAGACAGATAAAACGATCTGCGCTCCACGGTGTTTGCCCTCCTTCCTCATCCAGCCTTACCCATACAGCTTTCGGTACTGGCCGGGGTTCAAATTGGTCTCTCTTTTGAAGTTCTGGGTAAAGTGCTTCACATCGCTGTAGCCCACCTGAGCGCAAATCTCCGCCACCGGCAGATTGGTTCGCTGGAGCAGCTCCTTGGCCCGCTCCATCCGTACCCGGGTCAGGTATTTGGCAAACCCCTCCCCGGTCTCCTTTTTGAACAGGGCGCTGAAATAGCTGGGGGTGAACCCCACCATATCGCACACGTCCTCCAGAGTGATGGGCTGGCTGTAGTGCTTCTGGATGTACTGCTTTGCCTCCCGGACGGGGCGGATAGCGTCGCTGCGCCGCCGCTCCAGGATGGCCTGAACCTGCTCGCGCTGCATCCGCTTCAGATGCTGAAACAGCTGCTCCCACTGGCCGCACCGGTCGCAGTCCGACTCAAACCTCAGCTGAAGCTGTTCCCGGCCCTCGATCTCAGGCCGCTGGAGGAACAGCCGCCCCGCCCCCGCCGCCAGCTCCAGCACCTCCCAGCCCCGGACTCCAGGGGTGTCTCGGACGGCCTGGATCAGTTCGTCCGCCGCCTGATCCAGCAGCTTCGGATCGGCGCTCTCCATCCCCCGCTCCATGGTTCGGCGGTACTGCTCCAGCAGCTGGTCGCGATCCAGCTCCGGGGGACAGGGGCCGCCCTCCAGCAACCGTCCCGTCCCCTGGATCAGCCGATCCGCCGCCGCCCAGCGGGCGGCCCGCGCACAGCCGGGCAGATCCTCCGCCCGATCCGCAATGGGCCCCAGGGCCAGGGAAAATTCCAACGGGCCAAAGATGGTTCGCTGGGCCAGAAGCTGGTCCAGACAGCCCCGCAGGTGCTTGCGGACGGCCTCCTGCCGCTCTCCGGGGTAGTTCAGCAGACAGCAGCCCCAGCCCTTTTGGAAGGCCAGCAGCGTCTCGTGGCACAGGGGGGCCAGCTCCCGCTGAAAAATCTTCAACGCCTTATCCTGGACAATCTCCAGAGTGGCCGCAGAGAAGGAGCCGGAGGGGCCGTCTATTTTCAGCAGCACCGCCTGGCACAGCCCCGGCTTGGCGCGGAAGCGGTAGGTGTCCCACAGTAGCTCTTCGGTGACCGCCTCCAGCCGCTGGCCCAGCAGATCCAGGGGCAGGCGGGCCCGGAGCTGGTCTGCAGTTTCCCGGTTGGCCTGACGCAGGCGCTCCATCTCCACGGCGGAGCAGGCACGCTGGCGGCACCGCTGGCCCAGCTTTTCCAGGGTGGACATCAGCTCCTCCCGCTTGATGGGCTTGAGCAGATAGTCCCCCACGCCATATTTGATGGCGGTCTGGGCGAACTCGAAATGGGCGTAGCCGCTGATGATGACGATTTCCAGCTGGGGGAATTTTTCCTTGGCCCGCTGGATCAGCTCCAGGCCGTGACAGCCCGGCATACGGATGTCGGTGACCAGAATATCCGGGTGGAGGCGCTCCACCAGCTCCAGGGCCTCCAGGCCGTTGGAGGCCACCCCGGCCACCTCCATCCCCAGGCTGTTCCAGTCGGCCAGCATCAGGATCAGCTGGCATACCCTGTCCTCGTCGTCCGCCACCACCACTCTCAGCATGGCCGCGCCTCCTCTCTGGTTTGATATTGAATGCCTCCCACAGGCTGGAAACAAGTGTGACAAATATTATATAACAGTTATTCGGAAAATTCCACAAGAACGCCGGAGCTTTGTCCGGCGTTCTTGGGAACGGTATCGAGGGAGCGTTTATTTGGTCAGTACGGAGACGCCGGTGTCGGTGACCGCGCCGCCCAGGCTCTCGCCCTCCAGCGCTTTCACACAGGCTTCCACGCCGCTGGAGCCCATCACATCGGGATTCTGGGCCATAGTGGCCAGCAGGTAGCCGTCGTCGATGAGGCCCAGGATGGCATCGGACTTGTCGAAGCCCACGCCGATGATGTCCGCCTTGCCGGTGGCCTTGATGGCGTTGCCCGCGCCGGTGGTGGAGCCCTCGTTGCAGCCGAAGATACCCACCACGCCCTGGGTGATGTAGTTCTCCGCGATGGACTGGGACTTGGCCGCGTCGCCCTCGCCGTACTGGGTCTCCAGCAGCTCGAAGCCGCTGCCCTCAAAGGCGGAACGGAAGCCCTCCTCCCGCATGACGCAGGAGTCGGTGGCGGCGTTCACGTTGATGATGCCGATTTTGCCGGAGGTGACGCCCTTGGCCTCCAGGGCCTTCTTCATCTCCTCGCCGGCGGTCTTGCCCGCCGCCTTGTTGTCGGTGGAGAAGGTGGCCTCGGCCTCTACGTTGGCGGGGGAGTCCACATAGACGATCTTCACGCCCTTGGACTGGGCCTCCTTCAGGGCGGAGGAGATGGCGTCCGGGCCGTTGGCGGCCACCATGATGGCGTTGTAGCCGCCGGCCACGGCGTTGTTCACGCACTCAATCTGCTGGGCGTCGTCCTTGGTGTTGGGGGACATGAAGGTGACGGTGACGCCCAGCTCCTTGGCCTTGGCCTGGGCGCCCTCGTTCAGAGTGACCCAGTGCTGGTCGATGGAGTCCATGGTAATCAGGGCGATCTTCCACTCCTGGCTGGCGGGGGCGCCACCATCGTCGGAGGGGGCGCCGCCCTCCTTGGTCAGTACGGAGACGCCGGTGTCGGTGACCGCGCCGCCCAGGCTCTCACCGTTGATGGCCTTGACCGCGGCCTTCACGCCCTCATAACCCATGACGTCAGGGTTCTGGGCCATGGTAGCCAGCAGGAAGCCGTCGTCGATCAGCCCCAGGATTGCGTCGGACTTGTCGAAACCCACGCCGATGATGTCCGCCTTGCCGGTGGCCTTGATGGCGTTGCCCGCGCCGGTGGTGGAGCCCTCGTTGCAGCCGAAGATACCCACCACGCCCTGGGTGATGTAGTTCTCCGCGATGGACTGGGACTTGGCCGCGTCGCCCTCGCCGTACTGGGTCTCCAGCAGCTCGAAGCCGCTGCCCTCAAAGGCGGAACGGAAGCCCTCCTCCCGCATGACGCAGGAGTCGGTGGCGGCGTTCACGTTGATGATGCCGATTTTGCCGGAGGTGACGCCCTTGGCCTCCAGGGCCTTCTTCATCTCCTCGCCGGCGGTCTTGCCCGCCGCCTTGTTGTCGGTGGAGAAGGTGGCCTCGGCCTCCACGTTGGCGGGGGAGTCCACGTAGACGATCTTCACGCCCTTGGACTGGGCCTCCTTCAAAGCGGAGGAGATGGCGTCCGGGCCGTTGGCAGCCACGATGATGGCCTTGGCCCCGGCGCTGACGGCGTTGTTCACGCACTCGATCTGCTGGGCGTCGTCCTTGGTGTTGGGGGACATGAACTGGACGTTGACGCCCAGTTCCTTGGCCGCCTTCTGGGCACCCTCGTTCAGGGTGATCCAGTGCTGGTCGATGGAGTCCATGGTGATCAGGGCGATCATGGTGTCGCCGTCATTCTGCTTGCCGTCGTCGGCGGGCTTGCCGGCACAGCCCGCCAGCCCGGCCAGCACCAGGCACAGCGCGCACAGGATTGCTGTGAGCTTCCTCAGTTTCATTTTCATTGTTCCTCCTTTATTTTTATCAATTAGCACCTGCCGGTGACTAATCTGCCTTGGGGGCGGAGCCGTGCTTCACGGTCTTTTTCCGATAGGCCCCGTTGCGGACGACCACGTCCAGGAACACGGCGCCCACCACGATGATGCCGATGACCAGCCGCTGTATGCCCACCTGGGCGCCGATCATGTTCAGGCCGTTCTCCAGCGTCTGCCACACCGCCGCGCCGGCCAGGGTGCCCAGCAGGATGCCGGTGCCGCCCAGGGGGGACACGCCGCCGATCACGCCCGCCGCCACGCCGTACATCTCATACATATTGCCGGCCTCCATATTGCCCATGCCCGCCTGGCCGCACAGGATGAAGCCCACCACGCAGGAGCAGAAGGCGCTGACCAGATAGGCCTTGGTGGTGGTGGCCAGCACACTGACGCCGGACAGCTTGGCAGCGTCGGCGTTGGAGCCGATGGCATAGATGTGGCGGCCCGTGCGGGTCTTGGACAGCAGGAAGAAGAACACCACGAACAGGACGATGGCAATCCAGAAAGTGTTGTAGATGCCCAAGGTGGACCCGTAGTAGAAGAAGTTGCCGAAGGCGTCCGCCGCCTCCTTGCCGATGCCGGAGGCGATGGCGTCGGTGTTGCGGTTGCCGTTGACGATGTAGGCCACGCCCCGGGCTACGAACATGGTGCCCAGGGTGGCGATGAAGGGGGGCAGCTTCCATTTGCCCACCAGCAGCCCATTGAGCACGCCGATGACCAGGCAGCACGCCAGCGTAATGAGGATGGCGGCGATGGGGTGGACGCCCATGGTCATCAGGGTGGCGGAGATCATGGCGCTCATGCCCGCCACAGAGCCGATAGACAGGTCGATGTTGCCGGTGATGAGGATATAGCTCTGCCCGATGCCGATGAGCAGGTATTTGGACATGGAGCGCAGCAGGTTCATGATGTTCTGCCCGGAGAACACCGTGGGGTTGATGATGCCGAAGGCGATGTAGATGGCGATGAGCCCGGCGAAGGCCGTCAGGGCCCCGCCCATGCCCCTGGTGCTCAAAATGCGCTTGATGGGGTTCTGCTTTCTCTCATTCATTGTCTCAGCCCTCCTCAGATGGCGATTTTCTTCTCAAACCGGGTGGCAAGGGAGAGGATTTTCTCCTGGGTGGCCTCCTGGGCGGGCAGCTCACCGGTGACCCGCCCGTCGCACATGACCACGATGCGGTCGGCGATGCCCATCACCTCGGGCATTTCGGAGGAGACGAACATGACGGCGATGCCCTGCTGCTTGAGCCGGTTCATCAGGTGGTAGATCTCCACCTTGGCGGCCACGTCGATGCCCCGGGTGGGTTCGTCGAAGATGACCACCCGGGAGTTCCGGGCCAGCCATTTGCCCACCACCACCTTCTGCTGGTTGCCGCCGGACAGGTTGGCCGCGTCGATCTCCACGTTGGGGGTTTTGATCTTCAGGTCCTCCACCGTGCGGGCGCACACCTCGTCCTCTCTGGTTCGGCTCACCACCCCGAACCGGTCACACAAAAAGTCCAGGTTGGGCAGGGCGATGTTCTGCCGGATGGACAGCTTGGTGCACAGCCCGTCCTTCTTCCGATCCTCCGGGGCCAGCACGATACCCGCCTGGATGGCGTCCAGCGGCCGCCGGATGGCTACCTCCGCCCCGTCCAGCAGGATCTGGCCGCTCTCCTTGGCATCCACCCCGAAAATGGCCCGGGTGGTCTCCGTGCGCCCCGCCCCCATCAGCCCGGCGAAGCCCACGATCTCCCCCTCGTACAAAGAAAAGCTCACGTCCCGCACCATGCGCCCGGCGTTGAGATTTTTCACCTCAAACACCTTTTTGCCCTTTTCGCAGCTCACCCGGGGGAACTTCTCCTTGATCTCCCGGCCCACCATATAGGCGATGATCTCGTCCAGATTGGTGTCCTGGAAGTCCATGCGGGTGATATACTGGCCGTCCCGCATGATGGTCACCCGGTCCACGATGTGCTGGAGCTCCTCCAGCCGGTGGGAGATGTACACGATGCCGCAGCCCTTGGCCTTCAGCTCCCGGATGATGCGGAACAGGTCGTCGATCTCCCGGGCGGTGAGGGCGGAGGTGGGTTCGTCCATGATGAGTACCCGGGCGTTGGTGGACAGGGCCTTGGCGATCTCCACCATCTGCTGCTTGGACACGGGCAGCTCGCCCACCACCTGCCGGGGATCCAGGTCGATCTTCAGATCGTCCAGGATGCGGCGGGCCTCCGCCTCCATCTCGCTGTTGGCCAGGGCGATGCCATGCCGCTTTTCCCGGCCCAGGAAAATGTTTTCCGCCACGGACAGGTGCCTGCACATATTCAGCTCCTGGTGGATGATGGCCACCCCTACCTCCTGGGCCAGCTTGGGGGTGAGGTCGCCGTACTGCTTTCCGAAGATCTCCAGTTCTCCCTCATCCCGCTGGTACACGCCGCTGAGCACCTTCATCAAGGTGCTCTTCCCCGCGCCGTTCTCTCCCAGCAGGGCCATGACCTCGCCCGAGCGCAGCTCAAAGCTCACATGATCCAGGGCCTTGACGCCGGGGAAGCTCTTGCATATCTCTTTCATGGAGACAATGACGTCGTTCATTTGCTCACCTGTCTTTCCTGGGCATTGTGTCCTGTGGGTCTGTCTAATTTAGATTATAGGCTGGGCGATGAAAGGGAGCAAGGGGAGCATTTCTTGATTTTGCGGGAGATTTTTATGCTCTTTTCATGAAGAGGATTGTATAGCATACTGGCTCTTTATGAAAGATATATAAAAGCAGAATGGCGTATTTGGATATATTGCTGTCATGGCAAACGGCAGCGACAGAAAAGCGGCCCATGTAAAAGGTCAATCGCCAGCGTGCTTTCCCAAAGGATTTGTTACGCATATGTTCGGCTTTTCTGCCCTTGATAAATCCCTAAAACAACGATAGCAGCAAGGATTCCCAAAACAAAAACCGCCATCACCGGGTAACTGACGCACATTCCAAACACATTGAAACCCTTATATCCGCCGAACACCTCTTTCATCAGCGTGACATTTGCCAGCCCGAAATCCACCAGCGCCCCAAGCCGCTGGGTCACGGTATCGCCCATGGCCGCCAGCCCCACATTCACAAACAGGATTGCAAGGCTTACCCCCGCCGTCCCTATCTGGCTTTTCAGGCGGGAGGAAATAAAACAGACAATCAGACTATAGACCGCGCCGGTAAAAATAAGCCATACGGCCCCGACCGCGGCAAGCTGCCAGACCTTCCAGGGGAACATGGATCGGGCATAGGTGGGGATGGACTGGATAGCGGCGTCCCAGCCGTGGAAACTCCCATGGGGCAGAAAACCGAACAGAAACGTGGCGGCCAGATACAGCGCGGCCACAACCGTGGAGGCGGCGAGTACGCTCAGCAGCTTTGCCGTGACGATCTTCCGCCTGCCATTCCGGGAGCTTAAAATCAGGTTATCCATGCCGCTGGACCGCTCCACTGCGAACACCGGGGCGATGACAAAGGTCAGCGGAACAAACAGAAGAAACTGCATCATATGCTCCCCCCAGTTGTTGAACAGGTTCTCCCACAATAGGGCGTTGGCAAACTCCGGCTCCCCCAGCTCTTCCAGCCGTTCCAGGGTGGCGGACAGCTCCCGATAGTCATAGGTGTCCTGCTTCCCCTGGCTTTCCAATTCCGCAATTTTCCCTTGCAGAAGAGCGATCCCATAGGGCTCCTCGGCACTCTCCGGCGGGGTGCCGTTCCAATAATCCTCCACCTGTTCGGCATAGGCGTGGTAGTTCACCGCCAGAATGGTCTCCGGCTGGTCTTTGACGCTCCGGGAGATCATCCGCTCGTCCGTGCCGTACCGGGCGCTGACTTCCTGATAGATTTTTTCCGCTTCCGCAGCTTTTTCGCTGTCAATGGGACCTTCCCAGCCAGCGGCTGATTCCTCGTAGGCACGGTAGCTGTCACTGCCGCCGATCAGGAACATGGTGGAGGTCAGACCGACCACGCTGTAAAGGACAAATAGGCACGCCAACAGCAGCAGGGTTTTCTTGTTAAGCAGCAGCTTTCGCAGTTCAAATCGAAACAATGACATGATGTTACCTCCCAGCCTTTCCAGGCAAGTAGTTGAAAAGATACAGATAGGCGTCCTCCAGCGTTGGCACGGTCTGCACTGCACCAGGGACAGGCTGGGTGTCCTCAATGATGCGGATCTCCATGCGGCCGTCCTTCGCCTTGACATTGCTGATGACCGCCCGGTTCTGGTAGTCCACCAGTTCTTCGGCGGGCATCGACCCCAGCCAGACCCGGCCCTCCATCATCTGGACATATTCTCCGCCCGTGTGGATGTGCTGGATATCGCCATACTCCATCATCATAATCTGCGCGGCAATATGCTCCACGTCGGATACGATATGGGTGGAGAGCAGCACCAGACGATCCTTGGCGTAGGCGGAGATGATGTTGCGGAATTTGATCCGCTCATAGGGGTCCAGGCCGGAGGTGGGTTCGTCCAGAATCAAAATCTCCGGGTCGTCCAGAAGGGCCTGGGCAATGCCCAGCCTGCGCTGCATCCCGCCGGAATAGGCGGCACATTTCCGTTTCAGATCGTTCCAAAGGCCGACGCTGCAAGCCAGTTCCTCAATCCGTTTTTTCGCACGGGCCTTTTCCATCCCTTTCAGCGCCGCCGAGTATTCCAGATAATCCCTGCCGGTAAAGTCGCCGTAAAAGCTGACGTCCTGAGGCAGATAGCCGATTTTTGCCCGGTATTCATCCCCTACGGCGCGAATGTCCTTCCCGTCATAGAGGACACGCCCGTTCGTGGGGCGCAGTACATCGGCCAGTATCCGAATCAGGGTGGTTTTTCCCGCGCCGTTGGGACCCAACAGGCCGTAAACCCCCGCCCCCATGGTGAGGGAAATTCCCTTCAGGACCTGGTTGCTTTTGTAGTTTTTTGTGACAGCTTCCAGTTGCAATTCCATAATCTACCTCCTGGCCGCGGCTCCGCCGCCCCGCATTCCTGTGGCAATCTTTATTGTTGAGAAGTCCGCCCGGTCAAATTTGCGGACACACAGCACGAAGAAAAACGCCCCGATCAAAATGGTGATGGCCAGCCCCATCAGCGGCGTGATGACAAATCCGCCGATTGAAAACGCCATGCCCTGTGCTGTCAGTTCCTGTGTGGTCAGAGTGTGTGCTCCCAGGGCGATATAGCGGAAAATGGAGGTGGTATAGGTCAGCGGGTTCAGATAGACGATGGGCAGGAGAAAACCGGGTATCATGGTGGTGGGGATATACGCGCCGGAGACGAAGGTCAGGGGCATCATAATCATAGAGCTGATGGTTTGAAAAGCGGGGGAGTTGCGGGAAACCGTCGCCAGAAACAGGCCGACGGCGCTGAACGTCATAGCGGAAACCAGCATCACCGCCGCCAGCAGCACAATTTGCAGGACACCCACCCGCAGGCCGAGCACAATACCGCAGATCATGGTGATAACGCCTTGCAGCGTGGCAATGACCGCACCAGACAGAATGTGTCCCATGGAGATCTGCGTCCGCGCAATGGAGGCCACCAGGACCTCTTTCATGTAGCCGCTGGAAATATCGGTCAGAATATCAGAGGAATTATTGACGCTGACCTGGAACACGCTCATGATAATCACGCCGGAAATCAGGTAAGGCATGGGGGCGTCCAGGCCGCTCATGGAGGATTTCATCAGAAACGAAAACATCACCAGCATGAACATGGACATAAACAGGGCCCCGAATACCCGCCCTTTGCTGCGGATATAGTTCAGTAAATTTCTCTGCACAATGGCTGTGATCGGATTCATTCTCGAATCTCCTTTCCGGTTATCGCCAGGAACACCTCATTCAGCGTCCCGCTTTTCACTTCAAAATCCATAATCTCGCCCCTGTGCGCCGATAAAATTTCCAACGCGGCAGACGCTTTTTTTGTGTGGAACATCAGCTTGTTTTTGTCTTTCCGATAGGGAACATCCCGTTCCTGCAACGCAGATTCCAACGGTTCGGTCTGGGCGCAGGTTACGTCCACCTCTGTGCCGGTATATTGATGCTTCAAATTCTCCGGCGTGTCGTGAGCGACAATTTTGCCGTGGTCCATAATGACGACCTGGGAACAGACCTCCGCCTCATCCATATAGTGGGTAGTCAGGAAGATGGTCATGTTCTTCTGCTTCTGGAGCCGCTGAATGTATTCCCACACATTGGCCCTGGTCTGCGGGTCCAAACCGGTGGTAGGTTCGTCCAGGAACAAAACCTTGGGGTCGTGTACCAGCCCTCTGGCAATCTCGGCCCGCCGCTTCATGCCGCCGGACAGACTGCCCACCGCCGCCCGCCGCCACTGCGCCAGCTCCACCAGATCAAGGGCAAAGGCGATACGCTCCCGCACCTCATTCTTCGGCACCTTGTAGAAGGCGCAATGATATTTCAGGTTCTCCTCCACGGTCATCTGGGCGTCCAGAGTGGAATCCTGAAAGACAATGCCGATGTCCTTCCGCACCAGACCGCGTTCCCTGGAAACGTCATGGCCGTTGATGGTTAGCGTGCCCTCCGTTTTGTCCAGGATGGTACACAGGGTATTGATGGTCGTGCTTTTGCCCGCGCCGTTGGGACCGAGGAAGGCGAAAATACTGCCCTCGTCCACGGTGAAGGAGATATCCTCCACCGCCGTAAAATCCCCGTACCTTTTCGAGAAATGCTCCACTTGTATGATTGGGTTCATGTTACTGCCTCCTACTAAAAAATGAAGTCCTATGCGGGCGAACCCGCATAGGACTTATCTCTATAGAAATCTATAGCGCCTTGGTTATTCGGTTGTCTTTTCAGGACATCACCGCCAGATATCGCCCAGTTCAATCAGCTTAGCCTGGATGCGGACGTAGGCTTTCGCGTCCTCCTCGCCCAGTGCCTCCAGCATTTTTGACACCGAACGGATCATTCCGATTCTGCGTTCTTCCACCAGGGTGACGCCCTTTTCTGTCAAGCTGACAATGACCTGCCGGCTGTCCGCCGGATCGGGAGTCCGTGTCACCATGCCTTGGCCCTCCAAGGATTTCAGCATGGCTGCGACCCTCGCCGTGGTCAGCATCAGCGCCCGGCTCATGTCCTTGGGGTATGCCCGGTTTCCATTCGCCGCAAGATAATTTAATGCCAGAACCTCGCCCCTTGCAATCTGGGACATGGCCCGCTCCATCTTGATCTGCGGTGCGGAGGCACGCATATCAATGAGCTGTATCGCCAGTTGAGTGTAGTCCATTCTATACCTGCTCTCTCCTTTCCAAATTACTAACCTCATTAGGCATTATAGCGCAGATCTTTGCTGATGTCAATATAAAAAACCGCACGGAAGCCCGCTGTAAACACTTTCCTTTGGCACCGCGCCGTGATATAATAGCGCCGCGAAGCTTTGCATTCATCCGGCCAGTTCGCCGGAAGCGGGAGGGAAAAACATGGACGTGCTGAGTTCAGAGTGGCGCGATCGCATCGCCCACTGGATACGGACCTTAAAGCAGGACTTTTATTCGCCTCTGGGGGAGATCGGCTGGGAGGCGTTCCGCACACGGGACCATCTGAGCTCCCGAGAGCTGGAAAGCTGTGAGTTTGTTCCGGTGAACCCCGGCTTTACCTGGGGGGAAACCTGGGAATACTGCTGGTTCCGGGGCCGGGTGACCCTGCCGGAGGCGGCCCAGGGAAAGCGGATCGTCCTGAACCTGTCCCCCGGCGGGGAGTCCACACTGTTCGTCAACGGCAGGAGCTTCGGGACCTACCGGGCCGACTGGGTCAGCGAACCCCACCACTACCTGGTGGACAACGCCCTGACGGCCCAGGGGCGGGCCGGAGACTGTTACGAGGTCCTCATGGAGACCTACGCAGGGCACTATTACCCGGATATGGGCCTATGCGCCACCGGCCCGGTGCTCCCCGGCGCCTATCAGGACCCCCTTCCGGAGGGGGCCCGCCGGACCTTGGGGCAATGCACCTACGGCGTCTGGAACGAGGACGCCTACCAACTGTACATGGACGTGGACACCCTGTCCAAATTGCTGGACGTGCTGGACAGCGCTTCCCTCCGGGCAGCCAAGGTGGCCGAGGCGCTGGAGCAGTTTACCCTGATGGTGGATTTTGAACAGGACGCGGAGAAGCGGACCGCCTCCTATCGGGCGGCGTCCCAGATGCTGCGCTTGGTGCTGGAGGCGGTGAACGGCAGTACCCAGCCGGTGTTCTACGCCGTGGGCAACGCCCACCTGGATCTGGCCTGGCTGTGGCCCATGGCGGAGACCCATCGAAAAACCGCCCGTACCTTTGCCGCCCAGCTGCGGCTATTGGAGGAGTATCCTGACTATAAATTCATCCAGAGCCAGCCCGCCTCCTATGAGATGTGCCGAACCCACTACCCCGAGCTGTTCCAGCGGATCAGGGAAGCCGTCAAAGCGGGCCGGTGGATCGCGGACGGGGCCATGTGGGTGGAGCCGGACACCAACATGGCAGGGGGCGAGGCCCTGATCCGCCAGCTGCTCCACGGGAAACGGTATTACAAAGAAGTGTTTGACGTAGACAGCAAGCTGCTGTGGCTGCCAGACAGCTTCGGCTATACGGCGGCCCTGCCCCAGATTCTCAAGGGCTGCGGCGTGGACTACCTGGTGACCCAGAAAATTTTCTGGTCCTACAACCAGGAGGAGCGGTTCCCTTACCACTACTTCTCCTGGCAGGGGCTGGACGGCTCCCAGGTCACCTCCTTCCTGCCCACCAACTACACCTACCAGACCCACCCCGCCGAGATCAATACGTCGTGGAAGAACAGAACCCAGATCCGCGACTTGGACGCCTTCCTCCTGCCCTTCGGCTACGGCGACGGGGGCGGCGGGCCCACCAGGGATCATGTGGAGTACGCCCTGCGCCAGAAGGATCTGGAGGGCGGCGCGCGGGTGAAGCTGGCGGGGCCCATGGAATTTTTTGAGGACATGGAACAGGCGGGCGGGCCCAAACACACCTATGTGGGGGAGCTGTACTTTTCCGCCCACCGGGGCACCTATACCGCCCAGGCAGCCATCAAGCGGTGGAACCGCAAAAACGAGCTGGCCCTGCGGGAGATGGAGCTGTGGGCGTCGGCGGCCATGTGGGAGGGCTGGACCTATCCTATGGAACGGGCGGACGCCCTCTGGAAGCATCTTTTGCTGCACCAGTTCCACGATATTCTCCCCGGCTCCTCCATCGCCAGGGTGTACCAGGAGGCGGAGCGCGCCCACGAGAAGATTTTCCAGGGGACGGAGGACATCCGAGCATTGGCCCTGGAATCCCTCACTACCGGGAGCTCGGAAGAGAATTCCGTCACCGTATTCAACTCCCTGAGCTTCCAGCGGCGGGCGCTGGTGGCGCTGCCAGAGGCCTTTGCGGGGGGCGCTTGTCTGGCAGATGGAAGCGAGGTTCCCGTAGCGCGGACCCGGGAGGGCATCAAGGCGCTGGTGACCTTGCCCCCCTGCGGCGCGGTATCCTTGCGGCCTGGAGCAAATGCCCCGCAGGAGGCGGCCCCCGCTACCACCGTCTGCGAAACAGAGGCAGGGTTTCTGCTGGAAAACAGCCAGGTTCGGGCGTTGGTGGACGGGCGGGGCGAGGTGGTTTCCTTCGTGCTGAAAGAGAGCGGGCGGGAGTTTGCCGCCGCCCCCATGAACCGCTTCCACCTGTACAAGGACGTGCCCCGCCGGTTTGACGCCTGGGATATTGACTCCAACTACCGCCAGCAGGAGGTCGAAGGAGCCTTTGACGTGACGGTGGAGGCAGTCGAACAGGACCTGGAGGCGGTGCTGAAGGTGACGGGGCGGATCGGCGAGTCCTCCTACACCCAGAACATCCGCCTGGCGGCGGACAGCGCCCGGCTGGTGTTCGAGACCCAGGTGGACTGGCGGGAGCTGCACCGGCTGTTGAAAACAGCTTTCCCTGTGGCGGTATACGTGGAGAGCGGAATCAACGAGATCCAATTTGGTTATATCGAGCGGCCCACCCACCGCTCCAGGCCATACGACCAGGAACGCTTCGAGGTATGCAATCACCGCTACAGCGCCCTGTGTGACGGAAGCCACGGCGCGGCGGTGCTCAACGACTGCAAATACGGCGTCTCCATGAACGAAAACAGCCTGGAGCTGACCCTGCTCACCGCCTCCGCGTCGCCGGAGATGCGGGCGGACAACCGGACGCATCGGTTCACCTACGCCTTCACCGCTTGGGAGGGGAGCTTCGCGGACTGTGACGTGGTGCGGCAGGGCTATGAGCTGAATGTGGAGCCGGTGACGGCCCCCGGCACCCGGGACTTCAGCCTGCTCTCCATCGATCGGGAAAATATTTTTGCCGACACCCTGAAGCCCGCCGAGGACGGCAGCGGAGACCTCATCCTGCGGCTGTACGAGGCAAAAAAGGCGGCGGTCACCGCCCAGGTCCGGCTGAACCTGGGGCCGTTCCGCGCCTACGCCTGCGATATGCTGGAAAACGTTCAGGAGGAACTCTCGGTAGAGGAGGGGCGGCTGGCGCTCTCCTTCCGTGCCTTTGAGATCAAAACCATCCGCTTCCGCCCGCTGTGACTGCGGGAGACCACGGCCCCCTGTTCCATCACATCATACGGCCCAGTGCCGGGATAACTCCCGGCACTGGGCCGTCAGCCTGCCGGAAATGGCCTGCCTGACATGGAGCCAGACAGGCCGCAAAGAGGTCAGCTTCTTATCTGGTTTCTCAATCGCTTTAACCCTTACTGCGGCGGCATCGGTCAACATATCCTAACTTATGACAAATTGGGGTTTTCAAAAAAGCCATTGGCTGCAACACTTTCAGACCTCTGAAGGTACAGGCAGACACGGGCTGAAATGTATCTCAGCCAATTTAAGTCCCTCCGGGCGTACCATGATAAGTTGATATGCCGCCAAGGGAGCGGCCTGTCAATTTTTCTCCAATAGGTTTTCAAATTATTGAAGCCACAGTGATTTTGGTCACTGTGACTTTCATTTTTGGAAAGGACAGATTCTTATGAACACAATTGAAAAAAGCGAGGCCATCCGGGCTGGTTTACGCAAGGTTGCGTGACTTCTCAGAAAAAACTGCGTGGCAGAAAACCCGCCACGCAGTTTTATTACTTTATTCATTCCTTTTCCTCTTGTTACGCTGGGCTGCGGCATATTTGAATGCCTTATACATGGCTGGTGATAATTCTGGTCACTCCTCATCAAACTATATTACCCGCTTTATCGCTGATCTGACTTCATTCGGCTGCTCTTTGGAAGGCACCTGCCCATCAAAGATTCTGGTCATAATAGAGCCTCCTTGTATAATAAGTTTTGAGCTGATAAATCTCAGTATCAGCAGGCTCTGAAATCCACTATGCTTCCCCTCTCAATTTCTTTAGGATCATCTCGTCCGCCGGGCAGAACTCATACTGCGGGATATCCTCAGTCGCGATCCAGCGGATGTCGTTGTGCTCCAGCATCTGCGGCGTCCCCTCGCGGATCGCGGCGTTAAACAGCGTCAGATGCACGTTTAAATCCGGGTAGTCGTGGTCTACCTTCATGAACACCCCACCCACCGAAAGGGTGACGGCCAACTCCTCCCGGCACTCCCGAATCAGCGCCTGCTCCTTCGTCTCTCCCGGCTCCACCTTGCCGCCCACAAACTCCCACAGCAGTCCCCGGGCCTTGTGGGCGGGCCGCTGGCAGATGAGGAACCTGTCGCCTTGCCAGATGAGCGCCGCCACCACTTCCGTCACCTTTTTCTCCATATCCACCACCAGATTTTCATATTGAAGGATTTGCTTTCCTGCCCCGCTCGTGGTATCTTATTGGGAGTATATCACAAAACTGCCGCCGGGGAAAGTGTCGGCGGCTATATTTGGGGAGCTGATATCCATGGTTCGTGACATCATACGCGACAAAGCGTTTTTAGCACAGAAAGCCGAGGCTGCCACCCCTGAAGATTTGCCGGTCGCCCAGGATCTGCTGGACACCCTCGCCGCCCACAAGGACGGCTGTGTGGGCATGGCGGCCAACATGATCGGCGTGAACAAGCGCATCATCGTCTTTGATAATGAAGGCACTTCCATGGTCATGTTCAACCCGGAGATCGTCAAAAAGTCCGAACCCTACCAGGCAGAGGAAGGCTGTCTTTCCCTGTCCGGCATCCGCAAGTCCAAGCGCTGGAAATCCATCAAAGTACAGTATCAGAATGAGAAGTTCCAGACCCGTTTCAAGACCTTCACCGGCTGGATGGCCCAGATCATCCAGCATGAGATCGATCACTGCGAGGGGGTGCTGATCTGACATGGATATCGACACCTGCATCGCCCGCCTGACGGGAAAAGACGCAAAAGCCGCTCACGCCCTCATGCAGCAGATCACAGCGGAGAGCCGGGAATCCGCTACATGGTATCCGTATTTTGATCGGTTTTCGGAGCTGCTGCGCCACAAGAATTCCCTGGTGCGGAACCGGGCCATCTCCATCCTGGCGGCCAACGCCCGCTGGGACACAGATGGGAAATTTGATGTTCTTCTGGATGAATTTCTATCCCATGTGACGGACGAAAAACCCATCACTGCCCGTCAGTGTGTCGCAGTTCTGCCGGAGATCGCGGCGGCAAAGCCGAAACTCCTCCCCCGAATCCAATCCGCGCTGAAACAGGCCGATCTCAGCAGTTATCCAGACAGTATGCGACCCCTGGTTCTAAAAGACATTGTGGCGGCGCTCCAAAAAATGGACGGCACAGAACCATGAGCAGGGCTGGACCGATAGAACTGGGCCTGACCATCCCTCTCCAGCGACATCTCCGCGTCAAAGCCCTGCCTCACAGCCAGGAGCTGGATCGACGTTTCTGCTGGGATCTTCACGTCATCCCCCTGCGCGGGCGTTCCTCCCTGTTGGCAGTTCACTGCCACACTCGCTATACCTTCGTGCTCTACGATTTGAGTGATTTTGGCTGGGAGCGTCTGCCGGAAGTTTTCCAGGATGGCTTGACACGCAGCCTGTCCAGCGCTGGGTTTTCATCCGAAGCGGCAGACCTGCTGTGCGGCCCCGGCCGTCCCTTGTTCACTAAAACCCATGGCCGCCGGGAGGTGGCGTTCCTGAACCGGGTCTGGGATGACGTGATGGCCGCTGAACTTGTCTTGGACGAGAGCGTCCAAAGCCAGCCGCTGCTCGACCAGATCGTCAACACCAAGCCCAGCTGGTGCGTGGGCATCCAGGGCCTGGGGGCGGCAGCGGAACGGCTGGCGGCGGTTCTTCGGGAGCTGTCCTAACTTGTTGTATGCGTCTTGTTGATATAGTTCCTCCTCAGATTTTGGGGTGGGGCGCTCTTATAAATCAAGCTATCATTTTTTATCAAGAGAGTATCGCATTTTTTGAGATCCAGGAGGGGTTGCAGATTTTTGTGGCCACATTGTGCCTACAAGTATTGACTTCTCAGTTTGGGTATGCTACTATGGAAAAAAGGAGGCATTGCCATGGATATCGCATCTTCCACTAAAACGGATATGTTCCGTATGCGTATTAATCCAGAGATCCGGCAAAATTTAGAAGCTGTCTACGCTAAAAATGGGCTGACACTTACGGATGCCGTCAATGTTTTTTTCCAGCAGTCGTTGAATGCAGGCGGGTTCCCCTTCTCTGTGACGGCCGATAATGCGGAGTTGATTCGGGTTAAGGCATTGAATCATCTCATGAAGGAGCTGGATGTCGGCGTTGCCGACACCGTGTCCTACCCAGAGAATGAAGTGTACCGTACGCTTGGGATATAAAAATGAGGATCGAATACAAGCGCACCGCCCTGCTTGACCTCCAGCGGACACGAGATTATATTGCAGACACACTGAAAAATAAATCTGCGGCGCAGAAGCTGGTGGAAGCTGTGCTTCACAGCGTATCGCTGTTGTCAGACCATCCCATGATGGGTACCGCACTCAACAGCAGGTATGATGTAGACTCTGATATTCGCTTCCTCGTTGTGTCTAAGCAGCTTGTCTTTTACAAAATTGTCGATGACAACCTGATTACCGTTATTCGGATTTTAGACGGCCGACAGGACTATATGTCCATCCTGTTCTGAGCTGGAGAATATCTTATGAAATAGTCACCATTCCTTCCGATGCCCACGGACTGCCCCGCCGGGTAGAACTGGGTTTGTTCCCCCCTTTAACGGCGTCCGCGCGTCAAGACTCTGCCCTGCGGCAAATAGCCAAGCCGCTGTTTCTGCCGGGATTTCCACGCCATTTCCCCGCAGGGATGATCTTCCTGCTGACTGTCCGCTACTACAGCCGTTATGCCTTTGTGTATTACCATTTGAACTTTTTGAATGTTGGAACTCATAGTGTGCTTACCACCATTGACCGGTGCAAGGCATGCTTGACCCAGACGCCGACCCAGACGACGAAACGAGCGGATGGAAACAGTGGACGGAATAGCCTTGGAGAGCATCCACCATCCGGCCAAACAGCACAGAATGGACACAAAACGGCCCTAAAAAGTTTCCGAGGGCAACTGGGGGTCAAGAGGCCGTGGGTTCAAATCCCGCCACTCGGACCATGTCGAGTGTTCATAACGCAACTGAACACTCGTATGTAAAGGAACAGTCGAAAGGCTGTTCCTTTGCTATTTCTATGGGGCGGTCTGCCCCAGTGGAGCGGCTTTCGGGCCGCTCCGTTTTCTTTAGCTGGCCTTGCCGACAAGATACTCAATCGCCACACCCTGGCGGCTGTCCAGCACCACGTTCTCCGGGTATTCCTCTACCTCCGGCAAGTCCAGGACGCCGATGAAGTTATAGTGGATCACGATGCGCTGTGTCCTGTTCTTTCCCCTGCCCTGGGTCTGGTACACGTCGATGCGTTCCACAAGCTCATGGAGGATGGTGGGCGTCAGCGTTTTCATCTCCATGAACTTCCGCACCGCTTTCAAAAACTGCTCCTTGCAGAAAGCCCGGTCGTTCTCCCTGTCACACTGGCGCTGCAATTCCTCAATGTCCTTTTTGAGCTGCTGCTGTTCCTCATCATACCGCTGGGACATTTTCATAAAGCGTTCATCCGTCAGCTTACCCGATACATTGTCCTCAGACAGCTTTTGTCAAGGGTAAATTTTTACTATTGGAAAAGATACCGCCTGCTGTAACTACAACAGGCGGTATCTTTAATCTATCTGATATTTTTTCGGGATAGAACGCAACACAGTTCCAACGTCCCCATCAATGCAGATAGAACGCGCTCCAATCTCCTGCGAGCAAACTGCCTCACCGAAATTGATACAAGCGTATATAGCTTTCTGATTTGCAGCAGTCATTCTCCAAAACGGATATTTTATGATGACCGGCGTGTTGTAGCCTACCCCCAGTTCCAGGAACAGGACGGCCCCGTTCTCGTGGCGGCGCAGAAAATCAGAGTACCGTCCGGCGGCACTATGCCAGCCCTCATCTTCCACAAATTTGTCGTCCGCTCGGAGGTTCATCGTCAGGGGCTTGCCGCAGTGGGGACAGCAGGGAATTAGGGACGATGGAATACGCATATCCCGCTGCTGCTCCATCATGGCCTTTATGGTGCCCTCGTTGTCAAAGGTTTCCTGACGACATGGTTCACTGCACTGGAACAGCCCATAGTCGCCCTGGGTGTAGAACAGCCGCTTTTTATCAAAGCCCGCCTTTTGAAAGCAGTGGTCTGCATTGGTGGTCAGCACAAAATAATCCTTGTCTTTCACCAACTCCAGCAGGTCTTGATAAACCGGCTTTGGCGGATCCGTATAGCGATTGACCGTGATATACCGGCTCCAATAGGCCCAATATTCCTCCTGCGTTCCATAGGGATAGAAGCCGCCCGAATACATGTCCCGAAAACCATACTTTTGGGCGAAGTCCGAAAAGTACCGCTCAAACCGCTCCCCCGTGTAGACAAGCCCCGCCGAGGTGGACAGTCCTGCGCCCGCGCCAATCACAACGGTATCAGCGGTATGCAGCGCCTCTTTCAGACGCTCAATTTGCTGTGAGTAAGTTTCGATAGATTTGGTAATCGACATCCTTGAAAACATTGAAAATCACCTGTATTTTGCTGTTTTGATTAGTTTTGTATTCTCTGACTGTCTGTACCGCGATTTCCGCTGCCCTTTCGTTGGGAAAGTGAAATTCTCCTGCGGAGATGCAGCAGAAAGCAATACTTGTAATGCCATGCTGTTCCGCCAGCTCCAGACAGGAGCGGTAGCAAGAGGCCAGTAGCGTTTCATCCCGTACGGTCAGCGGCCCGGTAATGATGGGGCCAACGGTATGCAGTACATACTTGCATGGGAGGTTATAGGCCCTTGTGATTTTTGCCGTTCCCGTTTCTTCTTCCCGGCCCTGCGTCCGCATAATCGCCGCGCACTCCTGACGCAGCTGCACTCCGGCATAGGTGTGGATGCAGTTGTCGATGCAGCCGTGACAGGGAATGTAACAGCCCGTCATGCCACTGTTGGCCGCGTTGACGATTGCATCACAGTGGAGAGTTGTAATGTCCCCCTGCCAGAGATAGATTCCCTCTGATGTGGGCGTCAGGTCTGCCAAATCAGTCACACCCTTTTGGGCCAGTTCTTCCTGGAGATATTCGTCCTGCGCCGCAAGGAAGTGTTCACTGACCGGCTGAGGAAAACGGACATTCATTAAGGAACGGAGGAACCTTTTCTGTTCTGTGGCATTTGCCGGAACAGACACCCCCCGATACTTTGGCTGTTCGGCAAGCAGTTCCTTAATCAAATATGTCCGCCGTTCTGCCTGGGGCATATTATCCTCTCTTTTCTACTGCATGGGCAGGGCAGACCGCGTGGCAGTTGCCACAGTGCAGACAATGCTCCTGCTGGATTTGATAGGGTATCCCCGCCTCAATGCACTGCTGGGGACAATGCTCGGTACAACTGCCACAGCCGATACAGGCGTCGGTAATCCAATAACCTTTTTCTGTGACATTTCCGTTGCCGATAGTGTAGCTCTCCCGAAAAATAGGGTTGACACCCAGATTGAAATATTCAATTTCCGCATCGGCAATTTCAAATACAATCCCAGCTAGTTTTCGGGTATCACCGGGATACACGTTGGAGAGGTAGGGCTGTTCGGCAAAGATGGTATCAATCCACTTTTCCTGCTCTGACTCGCTGACCGGTTTTGCCTTGGCGGACAGCCGGATCATCTCTTTATATTTGGTATAGCCCAGGATTTGTACCCGCCCATCAGAGAGCAGTTGACGGCAGAAATCCTTGCCCTTTGCCGTGAAAAAGTACATGGTTTCTGGCTCATAGTGGATGGCACTGATATTGCGGATCTGCGGCCCGCCATGCCCGTCCACCGTGGCAAAGGCCAGAACGCCCACATATTGCAGTTTTTGTAAACACGTCTTTGCGTCCATATTACCCCTCCACGATTTTACCGCGGCCTGCTTTCCGGGGCTTTTCTCCGGGATATTCACCGTCCACATAGCCCAGCAGCACAAAGCAGCGGGCAATATAGTTTTCGGGGACGCCCCATTCCCGGAGCATCGCCGCCCCTGCCTCGCTGTCAAAAGTCTCCTCCCCCCTCGCCACAATGCAGGAGGAGATACCTAAGGAATCACTGATTTAATCCCCCAAGGGAATAGGGATGTGATAAAATAAGGAA
>ERZ779632.247-NODE-247-length-35003-cov-16.299130_pt1 | contig 35003 bp, 48 predicted proteins | sample MGYA00514194_ERZ779632 | MGnify/ENA primary metagenome ERZ779632 (study PRJEB29562, sample SAMEA4376704) | mouse gut metagenome | isolation source: Cecum | study: EMG produced TPA metagenomics assembly of the A DSS colitis mouse model was used to assess the... | reverse complement strand
AATGATTTCCGGCAATGCCTGAATCAGCGACACAAATAATTCAATGCCTGCTTGAATAATCTGCGGTATACTGCCAGTTAAGGCAGTTATAAGCCCCTCTATAATCTGCGGGATCGCCGCAACGATTGTTTCAATAATCTGCGGCAAGGCTTGTACAAGAGAAGTGAAAAGGGAAATACCCGCTTGAATGATCTGCGGGATTGCCGAAAGAAGCCCGTCAATCAACTCCGTTATCAGAGAAGGAAGCGCGGCCACCAAAACGGGAACCGCGTTTATAATCCCTTGCGCAAGCCCTGTTATAAGCTGTAATGCCGCGTCGATCAACATAGGGATATTTTCAACCAGCGTTTGCACCATTGCAACCACGACTTCAACGATCTTCGGTAACAACTGCGGCAACGCTTCCCCGATCCCGTTTGCCAGCGCAAGAACAATCTGCACCGCCCCTTCCAGAAGAAGGGGAAGAACGCTTATAAGCCCGTCGATCAAAGAAAGGATAATTTGCGTTGCGGCTTCTGCAATCGCGGGCAAGGCCCCAATCAGCCCTTGCACAATCGCGTTTATCATTTCTACCGCCGCTGTGCTGATTGTCGGAAGGCTTGTTACAAGCCCGTCAACCAGCCCTAACACAATTTCGGTTGCAAACTCTGTAATCTGTGGAAGGATCGTCGAAAAGTCTTCCACCAATCCGGCAAGGGCTGTCCCGAATGTGTCAGCCATTTTAGAAATATCGCCGTTTGCGGAAGTCGCGCCCGCCGAAAGCTCATTGACAAAATCTGAAAGGGCGGGTAATGCCTCTTGCCCTATGGGAAGGACAAAGTTTGTTTTCAGGACGCGCCCCAAACCGGACATTGCCGATCCAAAATCATCATACTTTACCGCATTTATCGCGGAAAGCGCGTCTGTTGTGGTGCTAATTTCGCCGTTCAGGTTTGTTAAAGCCTTCATGCCCTCAACGCCTAAATCTTCCCACATTGTCCCGAACAAGGCAACGCCCGCCGCGTTCTGTGCTAAAGGATCGTCCATAGCAAAAAGGGCGGCTGTCACGTCTTCAAACGCTTTCGCCGCCTGATCCCCGCCAGCGGCAAAGGCCGCCGCGGTTTCTTCTGCATTTACTCCAATGTCTGCGAACGCCTGCATTGTGCCGTCCGAACCGTCTTTAACCCTGATCCCGAATTCCTTTACAGCGTCGCCCAGCTTGTCAACGGAAAACGTGCCAGCACTTGCGCCGTTTGCGAAGCTGTTAAACATATCTTCCGCGTCAAGTCCAAGCGTTTTGAAATGCACGGAATATTCGTTGATACTGTCCAGCAAGTCCCCGTTTTTATCAAGGCCGTTTTGCGCGCCCTGCGCAATCAGGTTAAACGCGTCTTCGCCGGACATTCCGAACTGATCCATAAGCATATTGACGGCGCGCATTTGCTCTTGTATGTCATATCCGAAGGTATCACGCAACATAAGGGCGTTTTGCGTCATTGCTTCAATGTTCGCCGGATCAAGGTCTTTTGCGGTCTGCGCCACCGTGGACATTGCGGCGGCTATGTCCTCCATGTTTTCCCCGAAGTTGTTGTTGTAGATGTTCAACATGGCTTCGTCAAAACCTTTTGCCGCCGCTTCCGCAATGCCTGTTGACGCTTCAAAATCGTTCATTGCGCTTTTGACTTCATCAGCGAAGCCCGTTGCATATCCGATCCCCGCAACCATAGCCGTTCCGATTGCGGCAACGCCTACGCCGATAGCCTTTAGCCCCGTTCCCAGCGCACCCGCTACGGAAGACACTTTGCCGCCCAGCCCTTCCAGCGCGCCGCCCGTCTTTTCCGCTTCCCCGGCCACTTCCTCCAACCCATCCGAAAAATCATTAGAAGCGTTATTTGCTTCGCTGATCTGCCCGTCAAGGCTGTTTATCTCGTTTTGGGTTTTTATCATGGCCGCCTTTGCGTAATTCAGGGATATTTCCAGCTTTTGGGCCGCGTCCGAACTTCCCATATTTGCGTCCCGGTATTTCTGCAACTGTTCTTCTGCCGCCGCAACCGCCCTTTTTTGCTCTTCAAGCCGCTTGTTCAAAACGTCCTGTTTTGCCGTCATTGCTTCTATGCTGTCGGTGTTGCCCTCAAAGGTTGCAGAAACAACCTTCATTTCGGACGCAATGGCCTTCAAAGAAGAACTAATATCTTTGCAAGCCGCCTTATATTCTTTTTCACCTTCAACGGCTATTTCTGTTTTGATCTGATCTTCCTTGCCTGCCACTTATAACCCCCCTAACACGTCGTCAATGTCCGCTTCCTTTTCTTCCGGCTTGAAGCGATCCGGATTAAATTCTTTGTGAATGCGAAAAAGCGTCAGAATTTTGTACGGTGTCATTTTCCAAACGTCGGCTTCCGGCCAGCGTAGAAGCGTAACCCCGATATAAAGCAGGCGGGCAAGGTCAATTAAGCCTTGCCCGCCGCCGCGTTTTTTTCCTCTTCGCCGTCTTCGTCTTCTTCGTCTTCCACGGCGGGCGGCTCTGCCGTGCCGCTGTTGCCCATAGCGAAGGCGCGGAAAATCGCCGTGCGCACTTCGTCGAAGTTGCCCGTGTGGATCATGTGGCCTACCTGTTTTTCGGTCAACGGCTCTTCATCGTCCCCCGCACCCTCATTCAGAAGCAGGGTAAGAAGCCACCGAAGATTTTTAATGCTTTCCTTGCCGGAAAGCACTTCGGCCAGCGTGTCAAAGCCGCCGAAGCGGTCTTGCATTTCGTCAAGGACATTCAGGGAAAACAGCAAGTGGAATTCCTTGCCGTTCAGCTCAATGGGCAAACGCCCGTCTTTAATTGCGCTCATAATAAAATAAGGGAAGCCCCCGCGAAGGGGCTTCCCCGTACCTCCTTTTCAATTTTTTACGCCGTTTCTTCTTTCGGCTCCCGAACTGCGCTGAACCAGCTTGCCGCCGCCTGCTCCGTAGGAACGGCCACGTGTTCGGCCTTCCACTTGCCATCAGGCCGTTTGATAAACTGCCCCGTGATCTCCGGTGTGGTGAATTCTATACTGTCGCCCTTCGTGTTATAGCTTTCAGAAGGAATAGCGAATTTCACCTTGTAAAGCCAAATGTATTTATACATTCCATTGGCCTTCTTTGCCCGGAAGCCGATCGCCATATAGGGCGGTTCGTCCTCTTCGCCCGCGTATACGACGCCGTCTTCGTCCTGCGTCTGGCCCAAAATGGCCGCAAGGTCAGCGGGCATAAGGTCGTTTACGTTCAACGTCAATTCGCCGGAAACAAATTCCTTTACCACTTCGTCCGCGCCATCGTCGGCGTAAAGGATCGCTTCGGCTACCTCTACGGACATTTCCGCGCTAATGGCCTTCGCCATGCGCACGGGCGTTCCGTATGTTTCCTTGCCGCTTTCGTCAACCGTGATCGGCGCACGGTAAAGATCACGCAAACCAATAGTTGCCATAGTTTTTATACCTCCGTTTTTTCGTAGTATCTGCATTCAATGGGGACGTGATAAAAGCCCGTGTCCGTTTCGTAGGCTTCCGGATCAATCACGATCCCATAGAAGCCCGCGGCCTTCAACGCCCGCTTCGTCCGGCGCAACAAGGCTATATAATCCCGCTTTGAATAAAGGTCAACGCGGTATGTGTATTCCGTCCCCTGCATTTCGTCTTCTGCCGCGTCCCTATCTTCCGAAGAAACAAGCTGATACGTGAAGAATGTGCCAGCCTTCCCGCGGTAAAGCAGGCGCGCCACATTCGGGCAAAGGGCGGCAAGCGTGGATTTTACCAGCGCGTCCACGGTGTCAATCATCCTTGCTCCTCCTCCCACGCTTTCCGCATTGCGTCTCGAACTTCCGGCGTTGCCTTTTGATTAGAACGGGTAAACCACGGGCGCGCGGGCATATTGGATCGCCCGTATTGGTGGACAAATCCCACCGTGGCGTTACGCTCCCCGCGGCGGTTTGTCCCGTGTGGATATACCTCCACGCATTGCGCGCTGTCCTTCTGCCTTATCCTTGTTTGTTTAATGGAATTTGCAAGATCACCCGTTGCCCTTTCGCCCCGGAAAGTGCTGCGGATTTCCTCTTGCTGTACCCTCACCAGCACCGCCGCGCCAGCTTTCAGCATTTTCGGAACAGCTCTTGCCGCCCGTTCACTCTGCCGCATAAGCGCGGCTTCTGCCGCCTCAATGCCGCTAACTTCAAACCGCGCCACCGTCCCCGCCTCCTTCCTGTTCGCCGCTATCCGGCTCTTCGTCTTCCTGCACTTCCGGAAGATCGGAAAGCGTCAATTCCGTTATGTCCGTATTCTTCGGATCGCGGTATGTCCGCAATATCCGGTATCGCACGCCGTCCACTTCGGCCAGCTTTTGCCCGCCGTACTCTTCCGTGTATACGTCAACCTTCAATTCCGCGGCGTAACCCGCAACCGCGGCTTTGTAGAACTCCGAAAAGCCCACGGATTTCTTGTTGCCGAAAAGCACCGTGCGCGTTTCCTTCGGTTCATTCGGGAAGCCGTTTGCGTTCACCCGCTCTTCGGGGGCTTCCAGGTTGATCAAGGTAATTTCATCAATCCACCGCATGATAACCCCCTGCCAAACTCAAAGAACACTTCAAGTAATCATAGGCGGCGCGGTATTTCTCGCTATCGTCGCTATACCCGAAGTTTGCCTTTGCGTATAGGATAATCGCCCGCGTGATAAGAGGATCACCCGCCGAAGGTGAACCGCCTTCGGCGGGCGGCTGATCCTCTGGAACGTTCACACCGACAAGGCGCAAATCGGCCTTGCAAGCGTCAATCAGCCCTTGCACTTCATCGTCGAAGGCGGTTGTTTTCACACGCAAGGCGGCCTTCACCTTGTCCAGCATTGCCCGTTCACCCCTTCCGCGTCATTACTGCCCACCACCGCCGCCAGAAGCCGCGCCGGACGCAATAGTAACAAGGGAATTCTTGTCAACAACCTTGCCGTCAACAAGCATAATCGCCTTTGTCACCTGATCGTCGGTTTCGTTGTCCTCATACTTCTTCACGGTCATAGTGTAGTTGGTGTTCAGCACGTAGTCCTTGAAGTTGAAGAGGAAGGCGAAGACGGTTGCCGCGGCCATGCCGGAAGTGAAGGACGGCACATAATCGCAACATACCACGGGGCGGCCCAACAGCATTCTTTCCGGCCTGCCCGCAATCCCGTAATTGGTCTTGCCGATCGGCTGTCCCACTTCGTCCACCATGCCCGCGTACTGCATGAAGGTTTTTTTGCTCATGCACCACACCGCGCCGTTTTCGTATGCCTGCGGCAACGCGCCTTCGGCGGCCACAAGGTCAGCATACGCGGGCGCGCTGGAAGTCAACGCCTGCCCTTCGGGGGCGGTTTCGGAAAGAATGCCCTTCGGCTTCCCGCTCCCATCGCCGGAAACAATGGCCTGTTCCGTGGCCTTCGTCATAGCCTCCACAACGTTATTGGTAAGCGTCGCTTCAAACGCGGACAAGGCCATAACGTCCACTTCCAGCGACACGGCCACGGCGCACCGCAACTTGTGGTAAGCAAAGGTAATGCTTCCCGTGGCCTTCTTCTGCTTGTCGCTCCCCGCGCCCTCTGCAACCCACGTCGCAACAGGCTTCGCGCTGGAAGTCGGGATAGAAACGCCGCCCTTGTAGGCCGTGCGCGTCACCAGCGGAAGGATCATGCCCACGGCTTCCATTTTCTCAATGATCTTGTTCAAGGTCGTTGTGGGGATTGCCGCGCCGTTGTCCGCGGTTGTAGAAACGGCGTTTGCGCGGAACTCTGCCGGAATGGGCGTGCCGCGCAAAGCGTAGTCCATGAACGCGCGGCGGTATTCCATACTGTCCAGCGGGTCAGCTTCCCCGCGCTGTTCACCGCCAGCAGGGGCGGCGGGGGAAGGGAAGGAACGAACCACCGCGCCGCCGCTTGTGCCTTCCGCAATGGAAGCCAGAAGGGAAGAACGCTGTTCGGCGGCGGCCAGCAGACCCGCCCTCTCGGTTTTCAGATCGTCAACCTCCTTCGTGAGCGCGGCCAACTGCTCCGCGGTCAGCTCCGCGCCCCTCTCTTCGATCTCCTTCTTGATCGCCGCAAGGCGGGCTTCGATTTCCTGCAATCTCATGTTGTCATACCTCCAATAAAATTTTTAGTTTCAATAGCTGTGCCTGCCGCGCTAACGCCTCCCGCCTCTCTGCTTCGATCACTCCGTCGAAGTAGGAACGCGCGGCAATATCGGTATCGACGTTTGCGGGATAAGATACCGCGGAAACGTCGTAAACCTTCTTGATCCGCAAGATTGTTCGCGTGTGCGTGTCTTTGTTGTATGCGTCTTCCGCAACCCTGAACGCCCACGACATTTTATAAATCAACCCCGCGTCGATCGTGCTGTAAAGTTTCCGGGCCTCTTCGGTAAGGCCCAAATTTGCGGCAATAAAAAGGCCGCTTTCCTGCGGTTCAACCAGCAGGGAAGGCGGCTTGCTTTTTGCCATCTTGTTTCGTGCGTACACCATGCCCGCGTGATCGTACTGCATAATCACGTCGGACAAATCCGCGCCCGCAAGGGCGTTCCGGTCTACCACTTCAAAGTATTGCACCCCGTCGTATTCATACAGCAAATACGGCGTGTCAAAGGTTGTTGCGAAGCCTTCAACGTAAAAATCCGTGTCAAACCTCTTCGCCGTCCCCGTCGCCGCCGTCGCCAGCGGTAACGCCATCTGTCGGTATTCCCGATCCTTCACTATCGGCACTTGTGGCCCCCTCCTTTCCAAGCTGTGAAATTTCTGTGTACTCTTTGCGGATATAGTATTTTTCGCCGCCCTCTACGTGCGCCATGTTCCAAATGTCCATAACGCCGTTTCGGTTCAGCAACCCGCGGTCAAAAAGCTGTGTGGAAATATTCAGCTTCGTTTGATTGCTTGCGTATTGAAGCCTGTTCGCCGTGAACGTGATTGCGTTGCCGTGGGCGATCTCCCGCGGCGTAAAGGTCATATTCGACATAACAAGTGAAAGTTGCAGGGCGAACGGCTCAATTTTACCTTCATAGTACGCGTTCCATTGGTCTTCGGTATACCTGTTTTGCAGGATTTCAAGACAAGTCCCGAAGTAGTTAAACACGTTTTCGTTGATCTGTTGCATTTGAAGGGCGTTCACCGTGAAAGGCTTGCTATCAACCTGTTTCACGTCTGCAAATTTCTGATCGTAGATAATCATGCCGCTTTGATTGTCTGCGGAAAGGTTGTCTTCGGTGAAGCGTTTGCGCTCCTTCGCTATGTCTTCCGGCGCAAGCATATTCGCAATTTTCGCCAGAAAGCGAATAGAAGCCGAATTCTTCACACCGTTTATGATCCCCTGATTTTGCGTGTGGATCAACTGCATTGTGGGGCGCAAGGCCGCGTTTGTTTCGCCGAAAAAATCATCTGAATACTGAAATTGTGTCAGCACGCCCACGCGGTCAAACTCGATCGCCGCCCGCTGTCCGTTTGAGAACGTATAGCGCAAGTATGGCACGCCGTCCACGTCTAACACTTCGCAATTCTGCGGCAATAGGGGATAATACCCCACAAGGCCGCCGAATTCGTCTTCTATTGGCACAATGAAGGCGGTATTGTTCACCGCAAGGATCGTCGCCACGCGGTAAATAAACTTCGTTGTGTCCTGAAACGGGTTAGGCTTAAACTGCAACGTGCGTTCAAGGTGCTTCTTCGCGCTCCCCGATATTTCCGGCTTCAATTTACTGCAAAAGGACGCGAACGAATGAATAGCCGCCCGCGTGATCTCCATTTCGTAGACGCTTTCCGGCGCGTTTGTGAAAACGGGCGTGTACCCGTTCAGCATTTTGAAATAGCCTGTTGGCACAAGATCGCTCTTCGGCCTCCGGAAAATAGTTTCAAACACTCCCATTTGACAAATCACCCCGCATTTTTTAGCATTACGCCGATTTCGTTATAGTATTTCTGCCGGACGGTCATTGCGTCGATCACCGACACAAAGCCGTCAATGCGCGCCCGCTGTTCGATTTTAACCGGACGGAACTTCCGCGTTTCCATGTTGTGTTTTAAGGCCACGTTCAGGAAATGCGCCTTTAGCAAGCTGTTATCCGCGATCTTGAAATTGCCATCAAGCAAAATCCCTTCAAATTCACGGATCACGCCCGCCAGATTTTCCCCTTGAAAAACGTCGTCCATGTGGAAGCCATAGGCGCGCATATCGTCAACCAGGTATTGCGCGCTATAACGGTCATAGCCCACTTTAAGCACGTATATTTCGTATTTTTCTTTCAGCATGACGAACCAATTATACACGTCCTTATAGTCAACGTAATTTTCGCCGGAAAGCGTTATAATACCCTTCTGCACAAAAAGGGCATACGGCACGCCGTCGATTGCCGTTGCCCGCTCGACGCGGTTTGCGGGCATGAAGAACTGTGTAAACGCATACAGCTTCCCGCCCCGCTCCACGATCACCGTTGCCGCCGTCAAGTCCGTTGTTTGCGAAAGGTCAATGCCGCCCACGGCATAGGTTTTCCGGAAGTCTGCAAGTGTGATTTCTGCCGCCGAACCTTCTACAACGTGCGCGTCAAGCCATGCAATAGAAGAATTCTGCTTGATATTGCAATACTTCGTCAGGAATTCGGCCTTTTTGCTTGCGGACATTTCCGCAACCGCTATTTCCTCGCGGAAGAAGTCTTCCGACACGGAAACGCCCATATTCGGGTTTGCCTTTTTCAGCTCTTCAATATCGTTCCAGCGTTCCACATCGTCAATCATGTATAGGAACGGCAAAAGGCGGCGTTCCTTGCTGTTGCCCTTCAAGAAGGCCGTGGATCGCTTCGTCAATTCATCAAAAATCCCGTCGTTTTCATATCCCGCCGTGCTGATTGATAGGATCAAGGGTTGCCGCCGCGCGCCAAGCGCGGATTTCATAACTTCGTACTGCTTCAACCCGCCGTCGCCGCGCCAGCTTGCCACTTCGTCATTGACAACCAAATGCGGGTTAAAGCCGTCTGATTTCTTCGCGTTGAAGGCCAGCGGCTTTATAACCGTGTTTGCCTCTTCAATGTAAATATCGGAACGCCGCTTTTTGGATAGCTCCGAAAGCTCCGGTTCCTTCTTTATCATCTGAAAGAAGTTATCATAGACAATGTTTGCTTGTTCCAGCTTCGGCGCAAGGCAATATATTTTCGCTCCGTATTCGCCATCTAAATAGGCCATGTACGCAATCACCGCCGAAGCAAAAAGCGTCTTGCCGTTCTTCCGGCCTATGACAATGAAGACTTCGCGGAACACGCGCAAGCCGTCTGCGTCCACAATCCCGAAGATCACGGAAACACAAGCCTTTTGCCACACTTCCAGTTTCAAAAGATCGTCCCGGCCTTCGCAATGGTGACAAAAATTCTCTATGAAGCGAATTGCCTTGTTTGCCTTCTTCGCGTTGAAGAAATATTCCCCGCGTTCAAGCCCTGCAATGACAATTTCATAAATCAGCCGAACCCACTTGCCAACCGTATATTTTCCCGTCTGAATGCCCGAAAAATATTCGTAAATGTAGTTTGCAAACGGCATTTATTCGTCCCGTAACGCCTGCAAGCGGCTTTCCTTTTTCTTTTCAGGCGGCACAAGATCGGTTAACTGTTTTATAATCGAAGCATGATTTTTCGTCATTGCAATATGGGTTTTTACTGCGTCGCTCTGCTTCGTCCCCTTCTGATTTTCGCCGTTCTGGTATTCGACGGTGTAGCCTTCGGCGTTGATAATTTCTTGTAGCTCTTCCAGCGAAACGGCCATGAACGCGGCATTTTTTATCAGGCTTTCTACGGTCTGCAACTTGTTTTTGTCCAAGTCACGGAAAACCCTTTTAAGCCGCGCGATCTCCCGCTTGATCCGCTGATCCTTCGTCAAGTCCTTCTTTGCCGCCATAAAAAACGCCCCCTTTCTTCCAGCCTCTACCACACCCCCCACCGCGTACACCCGTTATGCGCGCGCCTGCGGAGTTTTTTTATCCTCCCGCCCTCGGTGTTTCCCCCTCCCTAATTCTGCGGCGAATGGGGGGGATATACAAGATTGCCGTTTGCGTCGAAGGCGTACCGCTTCGGCCTGCCGCTTCTGTGGTGTTCCTTGTTGTGGCAATCTTGACAAAGGGCCTCCAAGTTATCCCACGAAAGCGCAACCCGCGGATCGTCGATATTCTGCCGCGTTAAATATTTCTTGTGGTGTGCTATCTTTGCCACGATCGGATTGTCAGGCGTTGAACAACGTTCGCAAAGATAACCCTTTGACTGCAAGAACCCTTCCCGGCACGCGCGCCACGCGTCCGAATTATAAAACCTTTCTGCCCACGGTTTCACGCCTGCCGCCTCCTTCCGGGCAAAAGAAAAAGCCCCCACGGGCGAACCCGTGAAGGCTTGTGAAGTGTGCTGTTTCATTCGCAATCAATCAGCGTAATAATTATAGCACATATAGACGGGCAATGCAAGGGCATGAAACGGGCGCGAAACGGGCATTTTTCGGCCCTGTTTTACTCCCTGCCGCTTGCCCGCTCCTTCCTGAATGTGCCAGCGGCCACCGCCGCGGGCTTGCCGAACATACACACGGCCATATCGTTTACTATCTTGTTGCGCCAGCGGCGCGCGCTTTTCGCGTCCCGCACAAGGCCCATGCCCCCCAGCTCTTCCGCTATATCGTCCCACGTGTACGGCGGCGCGTCTGCGGGGCGCGGCTCCCCCTGTGCGTCCTCCCCGAAGTAGTACAGCCGGACAACGTGAAATTCCTTCCGATCCGCAAACAGCGATATAACGCGGTCTATCTCTTCAAACCGCGCCCGCGTCCTGTGGTATGCCTTCACCTTGTCCCGCTCCAACTCTTCCAAAATATCATCTTCCGTCCAGTATGCGTTGCCGCCGCTCGAAGGTGAAAAGCTCCCTATGCTCTTGCTTTTCCCCTGAAGCTCCACGCGCGTATAGCCTTCATAATCGGCAACCAACGCTTGCAACTTCTTGTAGTTGAAAAGCAGACTTTCCATTGCGCGGAAGTAATTGACGTTGCCGCCCATGCCGTCAATATAGGCCATAGAAGCCGTTGCCCGCGCAACCTCGTTTATCAGCTCCCGCACTTCGTCTGTGATTATGCCCGCCTGTTTCTTGCCCATGTTCTGCACCTTCTTTCCGTTATTCTTCCGTTTCGGCGGCCTCTTCGCCGTCTTCGTCCGAAAGCACGCGGACGATTGCCGCCACCTGTTCAAAGTCCAGATAAACGGGCTTGTTTTCTGTGATCCCGCTGATATTGTAGCCCGTCACCTGATCCAGCCCGTTTCTTGTCAGCGTGAATTTATCGCACTTCGTCGTAAACTCAACGCCGCTTTTCAGGATCACCCGCATAGATATTTTTGCCATTGTCAAAACTCCTTCCCGCCGCTTTCGCCGTCTTCGTCTTCTGCCGCCGTCGCCCAATCTATGCCGCAAAATAATTCCTGTAGGGTCTTCACCATAGGGCGAACCGCGCGCAAGACAGATTTATAAATTCTCTGGAACACCGCAATTGCGCGCTTGCCTTCCAGATAATGGCGATAATGCGCAAAAACGGCTTCATACGAACCCAAGACGCAAACCAGCTTCGCCAACCGTTCCGCTTCATTTCGCTGTACCCCGTAAGACATAGCCAGCTTTACAAACCGCTTTCTTTTCAAGCCTGCTTCCCTCCCATGCTCAAATAGTCCGTGATAACCTTTGCGGCGGCCTCCCAGCCCTTGCACAAGGCCGTAAAATAGCCCTGCTTTTTCAGCTCCGACAGCCACCGCTTTTGATCGCCGCTTGTTTTACTGCCCTTCTGCCGCTTTAGTTCTATGTAAAGCCCATGAAAGCCGCCGCGGGCGACGGGTAAGCACAAATCCGGCACGCCCGCCTTCACCCCTTCGGCGCGGAAGCGTCCGGCCTCTGCCTTCTTCCGGCTCCCGCCGTTCGGCACGTGGTAAAGCAAGGCCAATTCCGGAAAACGCCCGCTTTGAAAGACGGCCCAGCGGAAAAGGCATTGCTGTTCCGCGCTCTCTGTTGGAACAGGAAGGGAAGGGGCGTTATTTGCGCGCATGGTCTTCACCGCCCTTCCATTTCACCCACGGTTCAACGCCGCCGCGCCCTTCGAGGATCGCCGCCCGCGCCGCCGCTTCCGTGGAAAAGAGGTCTTCCGGCTTCAAGCCGTCGTAATCCTCCGAATACTCTTCCGTGATATGCCAGCGGCACACGATCCCGCCGCCGTCCGGCTCCACGGCCACGATCTCCACGGGAACGGCGCATAGCGTTTCCCAAATGTCCGTTATGATCCAGCATTGCCTGCCGATCTGCGGATTGTCAATCATGTTCGCACCCCCTCAAATTTGAACGATCCCGCCAATGCGGGCAACCGCCGCGGGCGTTACGTTCCTTTGCTTCAAAGTCCCCGTGATAATGTCCGCGAACCCTTCATAATGCGCCTTCGTTGTTGCGTAGTAGGTCAATTCCGGATTTAACTTTGCGCGCAAGCCCAGCACAAAAAGCAACCGATCTGTTACCTCTGCGTCCAGCGGATAAACTGCTATTTTCCCGGTGTTTTTGTCCACTTCCCGGCAAATTATAATCACGTTTAGCCCCTCCTTGCGTCGTAGTCTTCAAACCGCGGAACGGTCTTGAAGATAATTCGATTATTAACCCAGCGTTGAAGCAACCGCGTTTCCCGCGGCGCGTTCGCTTTGTCGTATATCATCACATAGGGCGAATACCCCAAATCCCGCAACGTGTAAATGCGGTGCAAATCCTCTTCGTGCGTGCTGTCAAAATTCGTAAGCACGTAAACGCCCAATTTCCGGTAATCAATCCCCGAAAGCTCTTTGAACCTCTGGAAATGTCCCGAAAGGTCTTGCTTCGGATTGTCCCACGCAAAATGAATATTTTTCACCTTCACCCGCCGCAACAATTCCGTGTTCCGTTCGGTCACAAGGCGAATATCAAGCCCTTGTGTGAAGTCCACCCATGCGCCGCTTTCGATAAGCTGTTGCAAAAGGTCTTCGTGAGCCTTGCAGGCAAGCAAATTCGGATCAAGAAGTTTTATTTGCTTCTGTCCGTTCCAGAATTCCGAAAGATCGGCCACCTTGATGGATCGCGCCCCTTCCTTCGGCGCAACTATGCAGAACGGGCAAGCGCGCGGGCAACCCCGCGTCAGGAAGCCATACGCCGCGTTGAACTGCGGATATAGGGAATAGTCCGGCATGATATGTTCCACTTCGTCCGGCAAATGATTGTCCAGCCCATACCCCGAACCGCCTTCAACCACGCGATCCGCGTATATCGGGTATTCAATTTCCGGCGTGAAGTCAAACACTTTGCTTTTATACACAAGATCGTACTTTTCCAGCGCAACCCACCACGCCACTTCGTCCCCGCGCGCCTTGTGATATGCGGATAGCTTCATCAACGGAAGGTTAGGGAAAGATACCCGCTTTTTCCCCATGTTGTCCATATCAACAAGGCCGATTTTCATTCCGCTTCACCTTCTTTCCCTTCGCGGCCTTCTTCGGCGGCTCTGGACGGCGGCACATTCTCGCGTAGATATACGCCCCGGCCACGTATGCCGAATATTTCACTTCGCAATCGTTGAAAGCGTAATCCGGAAACAGCTTGCCGAAGATCGCCGCGGGCGCGGCCTCAAAATCTGCCGCCATCTGTTCAACCTTCCTTTTGCTGATCTTAGTATCGGCTTCCGTGATTTTCGGATCAACAAGGTTTTTGCTTGCCGCCCAGCGTTTGCCGCCGTTCGGCTCCTTCGTCATATAGCGGGCAAGGGCTTCAAGGCCGTAATCGTCCGGTTGCAGGCGGCGGGTATTTGCCCAGCCCCGGCCCTGCCACAAGGCTTCGGCAAGGTCCCGATCCATGCCGGACATTATGACGTGATGGTGAACCCGCTTGCGCCTGCCGTCCCCGCCGCCGTACTCGATCACATACACATACTTCAATTCCGGAAGGCCGTTCTTCCTGCGCCATTGCCGCACCCTCCGAAGATAGTTGCGAATATCGCGGCGCGCCTGTTCTTCGTCCGGCACGAACCCGGCCTTGTATGTAAGCGTTATGCAAAGGTCTTCGCCCGTGAAATTCGCATTGATTTTCCGGATCAACTTCTTTTTCGCGTTCCGGTCATTCAAATTTTGCTGTGCTTCCTTCGTGGCCGCCTTCTTCGCCTTCCGAACTTCGTTTTGCGTGTTCCAAATGGGGAAAATCTCAACTTCAAGAATGTCCCCGGCCTTGATCGTGCGGGCGCGGTATCGGAAAACATTGCTATGCTTCAACCGCTCAAATGCGCTTTCTGTGATTTCCTCCGAACGGTCAAAAAGGAATTCATATTTTGAACTGCTGTAAGGCATTCCCGTTCCCTCCCTGCTTGCCGTTAGGTCTTTTACCCCCTCCCGTCCCCCTAAAGGGGGAAGCAGGCTCTAAGGAATTAAAATGCGCCTGCGGGCGGGCTTCCTGATCTGCCAAACCAGCCCCGCGCATTGTTTGATTTTATCCCCCGCCGCCGATCCTGCTTTTATCACTCCGGCAACACGCCATCAAGGGCAAGCGGCTTCGCCGTGCTTCGCACCCTTGACAACGCGCCGCCTTCGTGATTATCCAAAAGCAGGCGACGGGGAATTAAAATCAAATCAAACGCTATCAGCTTGAACGCAAGCGCGTTCCCTCTGTTACCGTCCATTTCTTAATACCCATTACAAGCCCGTAAATACGCCGTGTTTCAGGCGCATAGTTGACATTCTGCCGCCGTGGTGGTATACTATCTTTAGTTTGAATAGCTCTTCTTCGCGGCGACGTGAAGGGGGAAAGGCGGCTTGCAGGCAACGCAAGCCGCCTTCTTCTTTTATCCGTTGTTACAGCCTGCGGCCTCTTCGTATTCTTCGCATGGTGCTTCTTCCCGCGGCTTGAACCGCATACCGTTCAAACAGCCAATGCAGGGAAAGGGGCGTATGCCGTCCGGCTTTGCGCCGTCCCTGCGCTGTTGGCAGTCTTCCAGCTTCGCGCACGCGTCGCACCAGCACGCGCGGCAATCCTTTATTTCTGTTTTGGTATAGGTTTCTTCGTCGGTGTCTTCCTGCACCAGCTCCACGCCGCCGCCTGCGGGGGCGGCCATGTCTGCGAAGCCGCCCGCCAGCCCGCGGGCGAACGCGTCACCCATAACGGCCAAAGCGCGCGCCAGATCGTACCCCAAAGCATAGGCGCACCGCGCAAGCAATTCTTCGTCGAAGGTGCTATTTCTGCTTTCGTCCATCTTTTCCACCGCCCTTCAATCCGTTGCGAATGCCTACGGCCACGCCGTACACGATCACCACCGCCGCCGAAAGGCACACAACCCCCACAAGGGAATAGAAGGCGGCAACCATGAATTCAAATGCTGTCACTTGTGAACCCGTCCTTTCCTATATGTATAATGTAGGGCGGGCGGCGCGTGGCCGCCACCCCGTCCCGTGGCCTGCGGTTACTTTCCCTTGCCGGAAATAAGCTCCAACGCCTGCGCCTCTGTGAAGCCCGCTCTTTTCAAGGCGGCGAAGCGGGCATAAAGCGCGCTTGCTTCGCCGTCGCCGTCCGGCTGATCCGTGGCGGCCTGCGGCTCTTCGGCGGGGGCGGCCTCTTCCTGCTCTTCGTTATCCGCTCCGAAAATCCCTCTTTTTAGACCCTCTACAACAGCTTTTGTGATTTCTACGCTGATCGCCGTTGCACGCGTTCTTGCTTCGCCTTCCTTGAAAGATACCAAAATATCAGATTTCAGGACGCAAAGCGGGCGCACGCCCCAGTGGCCGTAGTGCGCGTTGTAGTTGTTCAGCGCGCCCGAAGAATAGACAAGGCGCACTAAATGTTCGTAACCATTGCGGGCGGTGGAAAACGGCGTTGCCGTCCAATGCCAATCGGACGCGGGGGGAATGATGTTGCGGAACTCGCGGTAAATCTGATCCGTGTAAATGCCGATCGTTACCCTGTCTATGCCGTAGTCCTTCAACCCATCATCGGACGTAAGATCAAGGGCAAGCGGCAAGAAGGCTTCCTTGTCTGCGCCTGCGGCGGCCAGCTCTTCCATAAAGTCCCTGTTCAGGAACGCCCGGACGGAAGACGCGGCAAAATCGTTCTTGTTCTCTTCGTCGAAGGGCATATACCGCGTTTCGCCGCTTTCCGTCTTCAACACGTCCGCGGCCAGCACAAGCACGGCCTTCTTCTGCGGGTTATGCGCCAGCACCACCCATTCAATGCCGCCATAGGTGAAGCGGCTTTCCGCGGCCAGCTTGCCGATCTCTCCGGTTTTCAATGCTTTTTCCATGTCTGAATAGCTCCTTTCAGTTATTCCAATATGAAACGGCTTCTTCCACCGTTTCAAACTCCCTTGTGGTAAGCCCGCATTCGTGGCACAAAATCAGCGGGCGCGGCTCAAAGTAGGTAAACCGCTTTTTTACGATTTCAGCCCGCCCGCCGCAATAGCGGCAAGGCTTCAATTCCGGTATGTCCGGCTTGTCCCGCTCGTTCACTCTTCGCCCCCTTCCTGCAAGCGCGCATTCCCCGCCAGCGTTACCCGCTCCGGATCGGCAATCGTGACGCTGTGCAAGCACTTGTCTTCTAATTCCAGTTTTAGAACTGTCTTGCCGCCCTGCAACCGATAAATCAAGCCGGAAATGCAACGGTATTCGATCCCGTTGTGCGTGATCGGCTGTTGTGCAAGGAAGGCGGCCTTTGCTTCACTCTTCGTCAACGGTGAATGCCTCCCCCAAAACTTCCGGCGCGATCCGGTTATATTCCTCAAAAATCTGATCGAAGGCGGCCCGCCATTCTTCGCCGTGCGTCTGGTCTTCCGGCGCGGCAATGTGTGCCAGCTCATGCGCCAGTACTTCCACCCCCGCCGCAATGGGGATTTCCCCCGATACCTCCACCACGGGCGGCAAACCGTCTTCCGGAAAGGTTGTCGCCCCGCACGCGCTGTTCCCGTCTTCGTCTGTCACTTCCGGCACTATGTACGCGGTGTATTCCCGCCCCGGAAACAGATTGCCGAAGGCTTGTGCAACCAGCGCGAAGGGATCATTGCCGAAGGGGGATTGAAGCCGCCCCGCTCCCGCGGTCAATTCGTCCTTCATGCCCCGCCGCCTTTCAGCCGCTTTTGTAGGCGTTCCAACTTTCCGTTTTCAGCCTCGACCGGATCACCGTACAGAATGCGCATTTGATCCAGCATTATTTGAACGTCTGCTATCTCTTCGCGCACCGCTTCAATGCGGCTTCGGTGTTCCTCGCTCCCGATCATGGACACGTGAAGGCGGCGCACCTTCAACAAGGCTTTTGTAAGCTCCGACATTTCTTCAATGCACATATCGGTTTGCGCCGCTTCGCCCCATTTCTGCAAAGCCGCTTCTAAAACGGCTTGCCGTTCCTGTTCACTCATAGCCCGCTTTCCTCCCTTCAAATCTTGCCTTCTTCATACGCCTGTTTCAGTCCCCCGGCATACATACACATAAGCGAAGGGGAAGCAATACCCAAAACGGCGTTTATGAACGTCATGTATGCTATGAACGTGTTACCCCGCTTTCTGATCCAGAAGGCGGGGCTTCCGCTTTCCGGCCTGATCCGCTTTAGCACCCTGCGCATCCCCTTTCGTTGCGGCCGCGTCTGTGCAATCGCACCTTTCGCCATAGTCAAGGTGACTTCCGCACCACGGGCAAACCTTGAATTTCACTTTTTCACCGCCTTTCGCATTACCAGCCGCCGCAACCCGTCCGCGCACAACGTCAAGCCGTGTTCCCTCTGGTAAGCGCGGCGGCGGTCTGCAACGGGCTTGTTCCATCCGCATTCCGGGCATTCCGAAGGCTTGCGCTTCTGCGAAGCGTCCGGATCAATCCCAAGCAGGCAGTTAAACGGCGGCTTTTTCTCTTCGCTCATTTCGCACCGCCTCCCCATTGTAAATTACCAGCATAGAAGGGAAGGGCGCGGGATCGGCGGTGTTGCCGTCTTCGTCCGTGAAGCGAAGCCGCCCGCGGATAAAGCGCACTTCCGCTTTTCCGTAAATGAATTCGTGGAAATAGCTTGTATCTGTTCGCGCCGGAATAAGAAGCACGATCGACGTTCCGGCCTGCGCCTCTTCGTATGCTTTACAAACCCATTTTCCAATTTCGCGCCCATACGGTGGATTGCAGAAAACCGCGCCCCCCCTCGCCGCTTCTTTCCAAGAGGAAGTAAGCCCGTCCGTTTCCGGCGTGAAATACTGTGAGCATTTCGCCGTCTTGTCCGTGGCCGCCGCGTCCAGTGTGAAGGAAAATTCTTCGTTCAGCTTGTCGAAGAAGTCTTGCGGCGTACACCAGCACATATTTTTAGAGGACAACAAAGCCTTGTTCATTCTTCGCCCGCCTCGCTTTCTTCCAGCAATTCCCCTGTGGACGTGTCCACGTTGAAGGTGCATTGCGCCGGATCGCCTAACACTTCGCGGGCGGCGGCCTGTTCCTCTTCCTGCCGCCGAAGATCAAGGGCAAAGGCACAATCACGCGCCAGCCGTTGCAGGCGTTCCACAAATCCCGCGTTGATAACGTCATAAGGCATAATCACCGCTTGAAGCAGGAAGCCCGCCTTTGCCACAATGTACGGTGTCCCGTTCGGCGTGAAGCGTTCGTATAGCTCCAACACGTCCAGCACGTCCGACACGGGCGACAAATAGCGGCTTTGAATGAATACCAGCCCCCGCCGCGTCTGCAACGGCTTCAAGGTGTGGCCGCTGAAAATGATTGAAAGGTTGTCTCGCTCGATCATCTTTTCGTTTGCGTCCGTGTCTTCAAAGTTAATCCCTTCCGGAACGTCCCGCACCCGCACAAACCAGTCTTCGCGCTGTTTTTCCGGCACGTCAAAGATCGTCAAAATGCTTTCTTCGTCCAGCTTTGGAAGGCCAGAAACGGGATATGCGGTCATTCCATCGCCTATGTACTGTTGCAACGTCCCGCCGCTTTCGTAGCGGTTGTATAAAACAACCTGTTTCCCTTTCTTGCAGATCGCGGCAATGCTCTTGATCTTCATGCGCCGCCGCCTCCTTCCTGCGGATCACCGCCCGCCGTGATTGCCTTTCGTAACGTATGCCGCTCCATGCCGTCCATCATTGCGCCGATCTTCATTGCGCGGGCAAGTTTTTTCGGCGTTTCCTCTTCGCCGTCTTCCACGTCTTCCAGCTTGTCCGGCGAAGGGAAGAGGCGGTTTTTATTTGCGAAGGCCGCATAGAATATTTCAAGCTCCTTTTCCATAGCCGCCTTGAAAAACTCATAGTTTGCTTCTATTTCCATGCGTTCCGCGGCGGTGCAATCTGCCCCCATTTTCTTTCGCTTTCGGTTTGTGTATGCTCCAACGCACCCAAAGGCCGATTTCCCCGTAACCATGTAAATGATCTGATTAAGCAAGCGGCGTTCGGTTTCTTGACTGTAAGAGAACCACGCCGTTTCGCGGCGGTCTTCTTCGATTTCCGCTTCGCTGATCCCGTATTGCTCCATAAGACGGTATAAAATGGCTTGTGCGTTTTCCCGCTCCCCATCAACGCCGCGATCCGCAAGGGCTTTTATTTTCTTCAAAAGCTCTTCTTTGTTGGACATAGTTTGAATAGCTCCTTTCCTTCCATTATGCCCGCCGCTTGTGCCGGAAGTCCCCGGCGTTCGGGCAAGTTTTCCAATGCGGCACGAATGCAACCGGAAGATCGGGGCTTTCCTCTTTCGGATGGGCAACACGTCCGGCGATCACCGCCCCTTCGTCCGTTACAAAGTGGTCATTGCCTCCGCCCTCAATCACAAAAATAGCTTCGGGATCAACGGGCATATTGCGCCCGCCCGTTGTGCGTACCCACTCAATAGGGCGGCCACACCCCCGGCAAAAGCTCATTCTAAACGCCCCCGTTCCTCTGTGGCCTCCTGTGCCAACCACCACGCCGGATTATTCCGGTATGCCTCATTCGGGCAAGCGTCGCAATCCGTGGCGGCGCACTCCGCGCAATACCGCTTTTGAAAGGCCGCGTCCCACGGTGCTTCTATCACGGACAACCCCCGAAGGAAGGCCGCCAACGCCTGCGGGCTTGCGGTCAGCTTTTCAAATTCTGTCACCGCTTTAACCTCCCTTCACCACCGCGGCGGCCTTCCGGCCTCGCCGCTTGAAGTTGCCTTGCACGATCCGCTGTGCCTGCTCTGCGCTATACTTCTCGCATTGCGCGTCGTCAAACTTCCCCGTATAGCCGCGCTTCAATTCGTTGTAGATTGTCGCCGTATGCACGCCCAGCCGCGCGGCGATTTCAACCGGGCGATCCCCGCGGGCGTGCCACGCCTCGATTTTCTGCCGATCTTCAAACGTCAGATATTTATACTTTCCCGCCATATTTTCACCACCATTCTTCCGTTGTAAGCCGCATGAACGCCCCTGCATATTCTTCTATTCTTGACGGGTGTAAACCGTCGTCGATGTAAGCAAACAGAAGATTGCTAAAACTTCTGTTTGTCCATAGCTTCAAAACTTCCGTTGCCCAGCGTATTGTGCAGGCTTCCAGCCTGTCCCGCCGCTCAATAATTGTAACGGCAGTACAGATTGCAACCGGAACGCGCCCGTACTTTTGCAAGCACTCCCCAAATGCACGTCGCACTTCGGGCGTTGAAAGCTCCTTCTTTGCCGCCTCTACCTTTTTTCTAAATACAAACTTTGCTTCACGGCTTCCGTCACCGTTTGCAATTTTCTTGATCTCACGCGAAAAAGCGCTATCCAGTTTCACTACCGCACCCCCTTTCAGGGCGGGCGCGGCGGCCTTCCACCGCGCCCGATCTTCTTTTTAGTCGTACACTTTGCAAATGCCGCCGTTGTTCATCAGCCAATGCCAGCCCGCACAATCGAACCGAATAAAATTCCAGTCCGTAGCGTCATAATACGGCGTGCCGATAATCTTAACGCGGCTTGCCTCAAAGCCGAATTCTTCACACACCTTCACGCGGGCGGCCTCTTCCGTGATTGCTTCGGCGCAATTATTCACGATCCACTTTTCGCGGCTTTCCTGATATGCGACGATCGCAAGAGGATCACGCAAGCACCACTTGTAACGGGCGTATTGGTAAACGTCGCTTGCAGTAATGGCCTTTTTGTCTACCAGCGCAACAAGCACGCTGTAAACGTCTGCCGCCGCGCCCTTGTCCTTCGGCTCTGCTTCCGTCAAAAATTCTTCTTCCGAAAGAAGAATGCCCCGGCGGGTTTTCCACAACCGATCATACCCGGCTTTCAATTCTGCTTCGGTCTGGTAGTTGTACCCGCGATCAAGCACGAATTTTTCAAACTCGTTCAATTTGCTGTAATCCGTTGTTTCGCTTCTGATCTTCTGCGCCAGCAAGTCCCCATAATGCGGCGGCTCTTCCGCGGCGGTTTCCGTCGCCCGCTCGTTTTCGTCATAAATCCGGCTTTCCGGGTGCTTGTCGCTCCAAAACTCCACGCGCCCGCCGTCGTTCACTTCATAGAAAACGCCGTTTTCTTCCGTGGCGTAGGTCTTGCGGATCACATTGCCTTCAAGCGTGGAATTCTCTTTGTACTGCACGCCATAGAGAACTTCGGCTTTTGCGGCTTCGTATTCTTCAAAAGTAACGTGTTTCATTTTTGCGCCCTCCCTTGATTTTCCGGCCTGTTTATGGTAAAAAAATAAATGCGTCCGGATCGTTCCGCGCCCCTTCGGGCGGGTTCGTGTCCTTTCGCATTTAATATTACAACTTACATGCTCGGATTTCTTTTGGGACTCGTATTGACAAACCATCCAACATATTGTAAAATATTATGCGTATTTGCTGCGTCTCAAAAAGCGCTTACCCGGTGTAGGACAGGAAGAGAGGTGTGCTATCCTGGGAAGGCAGCAAAAAATTTCCGATAAATGTCGCTATAGCTCAGCTGGATAGAGCGACCGCCTCCTAAGAGAACTTTATGTTATCCCTTTTAAGTCCTATTTACAACTGAAAATTTTTATTATGCCTCCTTAGTTAAATGGATATAACACGCCCCTCCTAAGGGCGAATTGAGGGTTCGATTCCCCCAGGGGGTGCCATTCTAGGAAAACCAAAAAGATATTTGGGCAAAAAACCGCGTAGCTACGCGGTTTTTTGCATCTCAAAGTGCTGGATTTCAAAAGTCACGAAACGTGGATGTAAAATGGGCGTTTTGGCTTTCCGGCAGGAAGTGAACCCTAACATCAACAAAAATAGGCAAGACGAGATAGTCAGCAGAGATGATTTGCTGGCCCTTTTGCCACGGAAATACATAGCCGGTCGCTGGAGAAACCTCTCCAAAACAAGCGACCGGCTTTTTTCATTTTCAGAGAGAAGATGTATCAAATGATTAAAGCAAAAATCACCAGTAAGGCCGGAGCCTCTCTTGAATGGGAGCTGCCCACCGACATCCACGAGCTCCACCACGCCCTGGTGGAAATTGGTATCCGAAAAACGCCCCGGAGCCTCTTGCTCATGGATGACAATGCCGCTGACGTGGAGCTCACAGCCGACAGCGAGATCGGCAGCGGCCTGCTGCGGGTATTTAGCAAGAGCGACACTCTTGCTGACGCCAACACCGTTGCCTTTGCGGTATCCACCGCCAGAGAAGAAATCCTGCCCGAGCTGGAGCAGAACATCCTCCACAACCAGTATCTAACCAAGGAAATGCTGTTCGAGGATATCCAGGCCATGACCCAGGCTACCGGGCCGGTCAAGCTAACGTTCTACTGCCCCCTGGTAGGCCAGCTTGATGACGGAGAGTGCGATGAATATATCGACGTGGGCAGCGGCTTTCTGACTGCTTACCAAGACCAAATCGCGCAGGGCATCGCCGACGAGCAAGGCCCTGAGATGGGCGACATGGCACAATACCTGGACAGAAACGCTGGCGTGGCCGTCAAGCTCATGTCAGCTGTGTGGACAGTGGAGGAAATGGATGGCAGGCTCCTGGGCCGGATCGACTGCCACCTCAAGGAACCGCTTACGCCGAAAGAAATGGCTGATTTGAAAGACGAAATCCTTGGACAATGCTCAGATGGGCTCGGGGAAGGCTTCGAGCAGCGCCCCATCGAAACGGACGAGGGCGACCTCTACGTCTCGTACTGGAACAGCAGTGATGCTTATTTTCTCTGCACCGAAGATGAGCTGGAAGAACATCTGGAACCCCATCAAGGGATGGGCGGTATGTGAGAAACGGAGGTATCATAATGAACGAATGGGATAAACTGCACAGGATGGCTGAGCACTACAAGGCCGAGTATCCGTCCGGCACCCGGATCATGCTGCTGAGCATGGGCGAGGATATGCACCGTGTCGAGGATAACACCCGAGGGACAGTGCTTACCGTGGATGACATCGGCACCCTGCACTGCAAGTTCGACAATGGTCGGTCGCTGGGGCTTATTCCTAGCGAGGACTCCTTCCGCAAGCTGACGGAAGAAGAACTGGCGGAAGAACAGGACATGGAAGATGACATGGATGAGGACAGCCCGTCCATGAGAATGTGAGGTGTCAACATGAAGAGCATGAAAATCTGGGCGGCGTTCGAGCAAGAGGTCTATATCGACCCGGCAGAGGCGTTCAGTGCGATCAAGGCCCGGCTGGGCTTTGCACCCAGGGATGGATTTATCGGCATCAGGAACGGCGAACTGGTGCATGGAGAGGATGTGAGCTATCACGGCTCCCCCATGTATGAGTACGAGACCATTTCCAACAATCCGAAGTGGCTGGAGCTGTACCAGAGTGTGCAGTGCCTGGATGACTACTTCCGCCATTCGAAAGAGCCGCAATGGCAGAAGAAAATCGAGCTGGAGATAGACGAAGATGAAGATTTCGGCATGAAAATGTGAGGTGGCTTTAACACAGCAAAGTGGGCGGATGGCGCATGGCTATCCGATTTTTTGATATGTTCGCGGGGAGCGGCGGCTTCCGCTCCGGCCTGAAGGCCGTGGGCGGGTTTGAATGTGTCGGTCACTGTGAAATAGACAAGTATGCGAACCAAGCATATAATTCCATATACGATACGGAAGGAGAATGCTTTTTTGAGGACGCCAGAGCAATCGACCCCGGTACGCTGCCGGATATCGACCTTATTTGCGGCGGCTTCCCTTGTCAATCTTTTTCAATCGCTGGAAAGCGGAGAGGTTTCGCGGATGACGCCAGAGGAACTCTCTTTTTTGAGGTTGCCCGCATTGCCGCCAGTAAAAGACCTGCATTTCTGCTGCTTGAAAATGTTCCCGGTCTCCTATCGCATGACCGGGGCCGGACGTTTGCGACAATCCTCTCTACGCTGGATGAATTGGGGTACGATGTCGCGTGGCAGGTGCTTAACAGCAAGGATTTTGGAGTCCCCCAGTCCCGCAAAAGGGTGTATATTGTCGGATTTTAAATTATAGAGTTTGCAAAGCAAACTCGGAAACTTGGCGAAGCCAATGTTTTGTGCCGAGAGAGGTACTTTCTTTCACAGACACAAATGGAGCGGCTCTTGAGCAAGTCCTACCAGGCCCGGAGGGACGGCGGGTCTACTCCCCCAGGGGAGTGTCCATCACCCTGACCAGTACGGCGGGCGGCTTTGGCGGCAGGAGCGGCCTCTACGATGTGACCCTACCCATCAAGGTCATGACCAAAGCCGGGTACCAACTTGCTCACCCCGGCGACAGCATCGACCTAGCCTACGCTACCATGAACACCCGGCGCGGCAGGGTTGGAGATAAAATCGCGCACACTGTTACCCCTGGAAACAACCAGGGGTATTTCTTTATCGATCTGAACGAAAACCCTGAATTTACGGAGAACGCAAGGTGTCTGCTGGCGAATCAGGATGCGGGCATTGGCAAGTTCAAGGGCGGGAAATCTGGTGTTTTTGTTGAGGGCCAGGCACCTTTTTCCATTCCCGTGCAGGATGCGGACGGCAATCTACACTATGGGAAAGTCCGCAAGCTCATGCCCATAGAATGCTGGCGCTTACAAGGTTTTAGTGACGAACAATTCAATAAAGCTGCTGCAACTGGATTGTCCGACGCACAGCTTTATAAAATGGCAGGCAATGCAGTGACGGTGCCAGTCATTTCCGCTTTAGGAGAGAAAATCAAAGAAATTTACTGAAGGTCATCATGCCAAACCATGTAACAAATATTATCGAAATCAAGGGCGATCCTGCCCGGATCAAATCCTTGTTTGAGGCCGTCAAAAACGATGAGTACGGCCTCGGCTCCATCGACTTCAACAAGCTGATACCCATGCCCTCAGAACTGGGTATCGAGGAAGGGAGCATGACCACTCGTGGCCTCAAAGCCTACAAAGACTTTATCGAGGTCTACACCTTTAACGGCAACAAGGAGAATTTCGACCTGTCCCATATCCCCGAAAAGGCAGAGCAGGCGTTTCTCCGGGTGCATCCCGACATCGACCGCGCTGCTTGGGATTTGGGCAAGCAGGCGTTTCAGAATGAGCAGAAATATGGGGCCGCTACTTGGTATAAGTGGCGGATTGAGAACTGGGGTAGTAAGTGGAACGCCTATGGCTATGAGGGCGGCGTTCAGTTTGACGGGCATTCTCTGAGGTTCCGGACGGCATGGGCGCCGCCCCAGCCGGTCATCGTCAAACTGTCGGAGATGTACCCCGACCTGGATTTTGTCCACCAGTTTGCCGACGAGGACATCGAGCATAACTGCGGAGAGGATGAATACCACAACGGCTCCCTGTGCGGGGAGTACCGCCCTGCTGGTGTTGAGGCTGTGGAGTACGCCAACAGCCTGTGGGGAAATGATGAGTTGGAGGAAGATGAGGATTTGGACAGCGGGATGTCCATGAAATAAGTATAGCAAAAATCTAGGCCGGTATCAATCGTTCAGAAAGCGATTGGTACCGGCCTTTTTTCGTTTTCTGGGCGATTTTCCGGCATGGAAAAGAGATGATGAAGTATCAAATCGCCGGTATCGTGGGTAGGGAATAAAGCGCCTATCCTCCCAATTATTTATAGTCTGTTCCCGCTGGAATACGGAAGGTTTGTGGAGGTGTTCGGCGGCTCCGGGAGTGTATTGCTGGGCAAGCCACCTGACCCTTTCGAGGTGTACAACGATTTTGACCGTAATCTTGTCAACCTGTTCCAATGCATGAAAGAACGCACCATGGCCACCATCCGGGAGTTGGGCTTTTGCAACCTGAACTCCCGCGCCGACTTTCAGGCCATAAAGAAGTTTTTCCAGCACGAGCAGTTCGATGATTCCTTTCTAACTGAAGAAATGGAACTGACAGAAATCCTGTTCCCGCCGCCAGTAGCGGAGGAATTACAGGCTATTAGGCAACGCATCACCAAGGATTATGATGTGCGCCGGGCGGCCATGTATCTGAAGCTACTCCGCTACAGCTATTCCAGCGGGAAGAAATCTTTTGCCTCTCAGCCCTTTGACGTGCGGCGGCTGTTCGGCCTTATCCAGCATTTAGAAAACCGGCTGGCCAACGTGGTCATAGAAAATCAGGACTTTGAAACCCTCATCCACCACTACGACCGGCCCGACACCTTCTTTTACCTCGACCCGCCGTACTTCTCCACGGAGGATATGTATGCGGTGGAATTTGCCTGGGCCGACCATGTTCGCTTAAGGAACACGGCAGCAAATATGCAGGGCCGGTTTCTGTTGTCCTACAATGACTGCCCAGAGATTAGAGGGTTGTATGAGGGCTTTCCTGTGTTTGATTTTACGAGAGTCCACTCCATGGCCCAGCGATATGAGGCCGGGAAGGAATTCAAGGAACTGCTCATCGGCAACTATGACCTGTCAGAGCGAGAAAAAGCAAAGCCAGCGCAACTGGCATTTGAAATATAGGAGTGATTATTTGTCAAGTGAACAATTTATTCTGGTGTCTGTCCCTCTGGAAATGTTCCTGGAAGCGGGCATCAACACCGAAAGCATCATTCAAGTGAGCGCGCGTGAGGGGAAGATCATCATCGACACCCCGGACAGCACGGAAGATTATGTCTGTGACCGGGATTGCGAGAACTGCCCTCTTAACGTTATGCCCTGTGAATTTGAGTGTGAGAACTGCCCCTGCGAGGCTAACTGTGACGGAAGGGGGCTGGATGAGTGAAAACGAAACTTCTGCGCATTTTGGGTAAGAGGGGCCGCATCACAATCCCATATGAGATCAGGCAGCGAGTGGGCTTTGCCTATAATGACGTGCTTTCTTTTTCCGAGTCCGGCGATGGCAGGTCGGTGATCGTCCGCAGGGAGAAGCTCTGCGACAACTGCAAGGACAAGACTGCGCAGGCTGTGTTAAACGACCGCGCCATGCTGATGGAACTGCTGGACTCACTGCCCACGGAGCTGCAAAAGGCGGCGTTTGTACAGCTTTCGGAGAGCCTGGGAAAGCTGCCCAGGCGCGAAATCAGAACTGGTCCGCCCCGCCGGGAAATTCAAGGAAAGCGAGGTGCTGTGCTTGCAGATCCGGATATTCCAAATTGACAGCGATTACGACGAGGACAGCCTGAAATTTCGTGGTCTTGAGCAACCCATGGAGCTGCGCAGGGGCGCTGGAATTGATTCCGGCATTTATGAGGAAGTGTTTCGCGGCGACGTGAATTGCCGCGACTTGGAGGAAGTCTATTCCCTGTTCAATGTGGGCGGACACCCCCTGCACCGGGGCCACTCGCTGTCCATTTCGGATGTGGTGCTGACCGAAGATGGCGCCTTTTTCTGCGACCATTGGGGCTTTAAGAAGGTGGATTTTGACCCGGAACTGGCTCACAAGCCGGATAATCTGCTGCGGATTGTGTATGTGGAACCCAGCAGACCACCATTCGTCAGCGAAGTGGGCCGCGACCTGCTGTCCATGCAGAAAGCCGTGCATGGGCCGTTGGAAGTCCTCTACAATCAGGACGGCACCGTTATTCTATGTAATGACGAAGGAAAACTCATCGGCATGGAGGGCAACCGCCATGTGGGGGATGACGTGATTGCCGGGCCGTTCCTTTTGGTCGGAGATAACGGCGAAAGCCTTCGCTCCCTCACGGACGCGGAAGTGAACCGGTATATGGAGCGCTTTGCCCAGCCGGAGAAAATCAGCCAAGAGGAAGTAGAGGAAAACTCCGGGTTTACCTTTATTTCCATGTAATAGGAGGTGTTCTGCTATAAAAACTATCCGCGCTCCGCCCAAATCGCGAAAGATTTCCGGATGAATCTTTGTTGCATATTTATTCGGAATTGATCTGGACTTTCGGAAAAGTTGTGGTATGCTTGTGGTCAAGAAAAACTCCAAGAAAGGATGAAATCCATGAAGAAATTCTTGACTACAATTATTGCGGTGGCTCTACTGGTAAGCAGCGCAGGGTGCCAGGTACAACAGCCCCAGGCCACACAGTCCGCACCGGAAACCGCGCCCCAGGCGATTGTGCTGAATGTGGAATCGTCCTCCGAAAAACACCCTGATACAAGCACCGTCATGGAGCAAATCACGGCTGGCCTCAAGGTCAAGCTGGATACGGCAGAAAAGGAAAACGTAGTCACCCAGGTCGCAAAAGAGGAGCCCAAAGCCTCCCCTGTTGCTGGGCAGGAAAAGGTGCAGGAGCCCCAAGAAAAGCAGGAAATGCGGCAGTCCAACCCCACCGCCGAGCCAAAGCAGGAAACACCTGCCAGCGAACCAGACGCCTATCTCAAGGTGACCGTGAAAGCCACTCCCACCCCACCGCCAGCGGCTACGCCTGTGCCGACACCTGTTCCCACGCCAGAACCGCCAGCTCCTACGCCAGAGCCTCCGGCCCCCACCCCCGCGCCTGTGGAACCCACGCCAGAGCCGGTACCCAGCTTCGATATCGGCTACTGGATAGGCTACGCGCAAAACTGCGCACAAGGCTTGGGCCTGCGGCTGGAAAGCAGCGCGGTAGACTGCTGGGACAACCCCATCGGGGCTGGGCCGCACAGCACCTGCCTGGAAAGGGACATCAACAGCCGGATGAATAGATATGCAAACGACCCGGATATTACCGACGTATGGGTATGGTACGAATCCACCGGAAACGACTGCTACAACATTTATATCGGGTATGCATGATAGAAAAAAAACTTCAAAGGACACCGCAAAAGTAGTGTCCTTTTTTTGTTGCCCAAATGGGCAGAAAAGGAGGGAATATGACATCTACTGTTAAGAGGAAAAGCATGGCGCTGGTCATGGCCTTGCTTATGTGCTTTTCCATGTTCGTCAGCTTTGGAACTACGGCCCAGGCCGCGGGGGAGCGTTCCGAAATCTATATGGTGAGCTTCCCCCGTGACGCGGAGGCCAACAAAAATAGCTGGGATCGTGATAATCTCCAGTTCATGAACGGCTGGTATATGGAGGCTTACGATATGTTCGCCACGTTTGCCGTCGGTTCCTACGACGGCAAGGTTGCGTACTGTATCGAGCCGGGTACGCCCATCGACAACGGTCACACGTTCACGGCGAAGGACGAAACTTTTTGGGACAACTATCCTTCGTCCCTCAACAAGACCATTGATGCCGACACAATTAAATCCTTGATTGGCCGCATTTTGCAGTGCGGCTACAACGGCAGCATCGACCCCACTTGGGTATCTCAGAACAGCGCCGCCGCTGACAAACTGGCCCACGTTTACGCCACCCAACTTCTGATTTGGGAAACTATCGTGGGCGAGAGGGATGAGCAGTTCGGTCACGTCAGCACCGGCGGCAAGAACGCGGTGCTGGATTTCATCAAGCAGGGCCATCCGCTCCGTTCCCGCATCATGGAGCGCTACAACAGCATGGTCACCAGTGTGCAGAACCACAGCAAAATACCGTCTTTCATGGCCAAGAGCCGGGGTAAGGCTCCTACCATTGAGTTAGAGTAGGACGGCAGCCAGTATACCGCTAAGCTCACCGATGACAACAAGGTGCTGGGAAATTACACCTTTTCCTCTGATTATACCGGCATGAAGTTCACCACCAGCGGCAATGTGCTGACCATCACCAGCCCTACGGCCCCCACCGGCGATGTGACTGTCAGCGCCAGCAAGAAGGACTCCAAGCGCATGGGGCTGGTTGTGTGGGACGATGGCTCCTTCGGGCCTGGCGTGGGCCAGCAGAATACGGTCACCTACACCCAGTCTGTCACCGACCCTATTGCCGCCTACCTGAAACTCAATGTGTCCTATGGTTCTGCCAAGATTGTAAAAACCTCCGAGGACGGCAAGGTGGAGGGCATCACCTTCCGCATTACTGGCACCGGTATCGACCAGACAGTCACCACCAACAGCCAAGGCGAGGTGCAGATCGACAACCTGCAGCCCGGCGAATACACTGTCACCGAGCAGGTGGCTGGCGACTACGTCCCCCAGGAACCGCAGAAGGTTACTGTGCAGGCTGGGCAAACGGCTACTGTCAGTTTCAATAACAGCTTGCAGAAAGGCAGCCTGACCGTCACCAAAAACAGCGAAGATGGGCTAAACTCTGGTGTCCGTTTTCATCTATATGGGACTTCCAGCATGGGCGAAACTGTGGATTTGTATGCCACCACCAACGGCTCCGGTGTAGCGCAGTTCACCGATATTCCCATCGGCAGCGGGTACACCCTGGAGGAAGTAGACACGGCTGTCCGTTATGTGGTGCCTGCCTCTCAGAGCGTGAACGTGGAATGGGAGAAAGTCACTACCGCCACCTTCCGCAATGTGCTGAAGAAGTTCAATATCACTTTGAATAAAGTTGACGGCGAAACCGGCACCCGGCAGGGCGGCGCTACTCTGGCGGGTGCTGTCTATGGTGTATACAAGGACGGTGAGCTGATGGACACCTACACCACGGACAGCGATGGGCATTTTACTACCGGCTATTATGTGTGTGACTCCGGCTGGACAGTACAGGAGATCAGCCCCAGCGAAGGCTATCTGTTGGACGAAACCGTGTACCCTGTGGGCGCTGACCCCAAGCAGTATGAGGTAGAGTTCAACTCCGCACCTGCTCTCAACAGCCCCGAGACCGTGCAGAAAGGCAAAATCACCATCATTAAGCACTGCGACGATGGCTCCACGCAGATAGAAACGCCGGAGGTGGACGCAGAGTTCGCCGTGTTCCTCAAATCTTCCGGCAGCTATGATAATGCGAAGGAAACCGAGCGTGACTACCTGATTTGCGACGAGAATGGCTATGCCGAAACCAAACTGCTGCCCTACGGCGTGTACACTGTGCGCCAGACCAAGGGCTGGGATGGGCGTGAGCTCATGAAGGATTTCGATGTGTTCATCAACAAGGACGGCGGCGTGTATCGGTATCTCATCAACAACGCGCCCTTCACCAGCTACGTCAAGGTTATTAAGACTGACGCGGAAACCGGCAAGGCTATCCCCTACGCCGGGGCCGGATTCCAGATTTACGACCCCAATGGGCAGCTCGTCACCATGAAGTTCACCTACCCGGCAGTTACTACCATTGATACCTTCTATACCACAACAGATGGCACCCTCATTACGCCGGAAGTTTTGCCCTACGGTACCGGGTATTCGCTGGTCGAAGTGCAGGCTCCTTACGGCTATGTGCTGAACGACCAGCCTGTCTATTTTGACATCACCCCAGACAACTCCACCGAGGAAAACACCGTTACCGTAGTAGAAGTGGAGCGGCCCAATATGCCGCAGAAAGGTAAAATCAGCCTCACCAAGCTGGGTGAGGTGTTCTCCTCTGTCACATCTCTGGGCGGCGCGACCACAGATGAGGACGGCAACGAAATCGACTTGCCCACCAGCTATCAGCCGGTCTATGAGGAAAAACAGTTAGCGGGTGCAGTCTACGAAGTGACTGCTGCCGAGGACATTATTACCCCGGACGGTACACTCCGCTATGCGGCAGGCGAGGTTGTTTCCACCCTTACGACCGCCCAGGACGGCTCCGTTGCCACCGAACCCCTCTACCTGGGGAAGTACCAGGTGCGGGAGATAGAGGCCCCGTTTGGCACCGTGTTGGACGCAGAAACGCACACCGTAGAGCTGACCTACGCCGGGCAGGAGGTTGAGATCACCGAGGCCGGCACTACCCTTCATGATGACCGGCAGAAGATTAAAATCAGCTTGGAGAAAGTGCTGGAACAAGACGAAAACTTTGGAATCGGCATGAATGGGGAAATCACTACGGTACAGTTTGGGCTGTACGCCAGCGAGGATATCACCGCCGCTGACGGTTCTGTCATCCCTGCCGATGGGCTGATTGAAACCATTAACTGCGCCGAGGACGGCTCTGTTGTGTTTGCCACCGACCTGCCTCTGGGCAGCTACTATGTGAAAGAAATCTCGACGGACAAGCACTACACCCTGCCGGACACCGTGTACCCCGTGGTGTTCGAGTATGCCGGGCAGGATGTGGCGCTGGTGGAGGTTGCCCTGAATGATGGCGAACCCATTCCCAATGAACTCATCTACGGCAGCATCAAGGGCCTGAAAATCGACCGGGAAACCCAGGAAACTATCGCCGGTGCACTGTTCGGCTTGTTCCGTCCAGATGCACTACAGTTCACCTCCGAGACCGCTATACTGACCTCTACCTCAGACGAGGAAGGTGTGTTCTCCTTTGAGGATATTCCTCTGGGCAATTGGATCATCCGGGAACTGCAGCCTGCCGAAGGGTACCTCCCCAACACGGACATCCACCATGTGCAGGTGGAGAGGGACGAGCAGGTTATTGAGATAAATGTGGTCAATGACCGCATTCCGGAGCTGGGTACCACTGCCAGCATTGGCGGCGAGAAGGAAGTCAATGCCACTGAGGTGTTTACCCTGGAGGATGTAGTGGAGTACACTCACTTGGTGCTAGGCAAGGAGTACACCGTCAAGGGTGTGCTTATGGACAAAGCCACTGGCGAAGCGCTGAAAATCAACGGCGCGGAGGTGCGCTCTGAAACCACCTTTACCCCGGAGAACCCCAGCGGCTCCGTAACGGTTGTGTTTGAGTTCGACGCGAAATATATCAAGGCCGATACGGACATTGTCGTGTTCGAGAATCTGTATCAGGATGGCCGTGAACTGGCTGTTCATGCGGATATCGAGGACAAATCCCAGACGGTTACTGTCCATGTGCCTGAAATTGGCACCCAGGCCACCATCGGGGAAGAAAAGGAAGTTACTATCGACGGCCCGGTCACCATTGACGATGTGGTGGCTTTCAAGAATCTGACCCCTGGCAAGGAGTACAGTGTGTACGGAATCCTCATGGACAAAAACACCGGCGAGGCCCTCAAGGTAGGCGGCGAGGAAATTCATGCAGAGAGCGCCTTTACTCCCGATACTACTGATGGCGAAACTGTAGTGCAGTTCACCTTCGACACCACCGGGCTGGTGGATTCCACGGAGATCGTAGCCTTTGAGAGCCTGTCCCGCGAAGGCATCGAGCTGGCAGCTCACGCCAATATTGAAGACCCGGCGCAGACCGTCAAGGTAACGGTTACCGGGCCGAGGATCGGCACCAAAGCAACTATTGACGGCAAGAAAAAGGTATCCACAGATGGACTCATCACCATCGAAGATGTGGTGTCTTACAAGGGACTGGTTGCCGGGAAAGAGTACAAGCTGACCGGCACTCTCATGAATAAGACCACCGGCGAACCCTTCAAGCTGAATGGTGAAGCAATCCGCAGTGAAGTTGTGTTTACTCCCGAAAAATCTGAGGGAGAGGTCACTGTTTCTTTCCCCTTTGACACCTCTTGGGTGAATGCCACTACAGATATTGTGGTGTTTGAAAAGCTGTCATTGGGCGGCAAGGAAGTCGCTGTCCACGAGGATATCGGCGATAAAGAGCAGACCGTTACCATCGTTGTGGCCAGGCCGGAAATCGGCACGACTGCCACCATCGGCGGCAAGAAAGAAATCGCGCCCAGCAAGGAGATCACCGTCGACGATGTGGTGTCCTACAAGAATCTTACTCCCGGCACAGAGTATAAGCTGGTAGGTATCCTTATGGACAAGGCGACCGGCAATCCGTTCAAGGTCGGGGATAAGGAGATTCGCGCCGAGGCCACTTTCACTCCCGAAAAGGCTGATGGTGAGGTTACGGTCTCCTTTACCTTTAACGGCAGCGGCATCACCCAGGCCACGGAAATCGTGGTGTTCGAAACGCTCTACCAGGGCGAAGTGAAGATCACTGCCCATGAAGATATCAATGATGAGGGCCAGACCGTGAAGATCGTGCCGGTCACTCCCGGCAAGCCTAGCACGCCTAACCCCGGCAATCCCCAAACCGGCGACCGCTCCATCATGGGTTTCTGGATCGGCCTGGGTGCTGTCGCTCTGGGCGGGTTGGTATCCGGCATCATTATCTACAGCAGAAAGAAAAAGGAGCAGGACTTTGAATGATGAAGAAAGTGTATATCTGCGCGCCCCTCTCTGGGAATGTAGCAGAAAATATTGAGAAAGCGCGGCGATATTCTGAATACGCACTGAGGGGCGGGGCGGCTCCGGTCACCCCGCATTTTTATGCGCTGTGTTTGGATGATTCTGTCCCGACAGAACGAGAGATGGGGATAGCCGCTGGGCTGTCCCTTTTGTGGTTCTGCGACGAGGTCTGGGTGTTCAGCGACCAGCCCACCGAGGGAATGAGAGCCGAAATAAAGCTGGCGCACAATCTCAATATCAAGGTTAGAATTGTAAAGCCCCATGAAATTGAGAAAGTCCTCCCTCAATAAAAGACTTGCTGTTTTGGGCTTGCTGCGGTTTGTATTGGCAAGCCCAAAACTTTTATTTTTCAAAAGAAAGGAAAATTCGCAATGAAAAAGCAGTGGATAAAGATCCTTTTCTGCACGATTTTCGCGGCGCTTCTGGTGCCTGTTCTGGCTGTTCCTGCCATGGCAACCGGGGATGTTGCCGAGGCCATACAGAGCACCTGGACAACGGCACAGACCCAGATCCGGGCGGTGGTGGATAACGTGGTGTTTCCCGTTATCGACATGATCCTGGCGGTGCTGTTCTTCGTTAAGGTCGGCGGCGCGTATTTTGACTATCGCAAACATGGACAGTTGGAGTTCACGGCCCCGGCGATCTTGTTTGCCTGCC